>ENA-ORXU01001080-ORXU01001080.1-marine-metagenome-genome-assembly--contig:-NODE-1080-length-24820-cov-4.216384_pt1 | contig 24820 bp, 20 predicted proteins | sample MGYA00237869_ERZ511484 | MGnify/ENA metagenome assembly ERZ511484
ATCGCCTATAGTCCAGACTGAGCGTCAGTTACATCACTGAAAAACATTTACCTAAAATCCTAATGCACGAAATGGGTAAAACTCAAGATTCCATACTGCGCGGTCAATTCTAAGCCATGCGCTTCTGTGCCGTTGTGATTCTATGGAGTTATAGAGATGGTAATGTATAGCCCAGTCATTTCTAATACGTTAATCTATTGCCTTCAAGGATCGATCTGGATCTAGTAGGTGTATCTTCACTTGTACGATGGCACATCCTCAAGATCCAATCATTCTAGAACAACTCAGAGACCTAATGCTCCTGCGTGCTGTAGAGTGGACGGAGAAGCAAATGTTTGGTGGATTGTGCTTTCTTGTAGATGAGAAGATGTTCTGTGGGACTTTTGGTGGAGGTGTGATGATGCGAGTGGGACCCGAGCATATTGATCAATGTATTGCCATAGATGGGGTGGAACAAGTGATCCATGGCGGGAGAAAGATGACAGGCTTTGTCAGAGTAGAGAATGACATGATGGAAGAAGAGCAAGTCATATCTACTCTCATGGATTGCTGTGTAGATCACAATCCTCGGGCCAAGTCAAGTAAAAAGAAAAAGAAAAAGCAAACATCTTCCACAGGATGAAGCACTCCATGCAAGCATATGTAAGACTTACCCTAGTAGGACTGATCATAGTCCTAGGAATAGCAGCCGCACATGTGGATGATTGGGGTTTCTATGGTCACAGGGAGATCAATAAATATGCGGTCTTTACGCTACCACCTGAGATCATAGGATTTTACAAGAAGCACATCGGTTATGTATCCGAGCACGCAGTAGATCCCGATAAGCGCCGCTACGCTACTAAGCACGAAGCAGTAAGGCACTATATCGATATCGATCATTGGGGTGTTGCGCCCTTTGACAATGTTCCTCGCAATTTCTCTGACGCCATTGCTCGCTACAGCGATTTACATCTTCCTATGAGTAGCGGTGATACGCTGCAGCTAAGGTATCAAGATCGCATCGGAGGAGCTGGTGTGTATAAGTGGACACAAGATGGTGAGACATTTAGAGTGGATAGCGCAGCCTATCATGCTTTTTTCGGTAAAGAGGTTCAGAGAGAATACTATGAGGAAGTCTGGAGCTTTGATCCCTTACAATTATTCCCGACGATCGGTACAGAATATATTGAGTTGCTCGTAGTAGATCGATTTAGCTCCTATGGTATCTTGCCTTATCATCTGGAGCGATATCAGCGACGTTTGACCAGAGCATTTGAGGCAGGTGATGTGGATCGCATCTTACAGATCTCAGCAGATATGGGGCACTACGTGGGAGATGCGCATGTGCCACTGCATACTACAGAGAATTACAATGGAGCGATGACCAATCAGATAGGTATACACGCCTTCTGGGAGTCGCGCATTCCTGAACTTATGGCTGCAGATGAGTATGACTTTCTAGTCGGTAAGGCTGAGTACATAGAAAATCCTCGTGAATACTACTGGGACATCGTGCTCACATCTCACAGCTATCTAGACAGTGTACTACTCGTGGAGAAAAGGGTGAGAGCGTCACTATCGCAAGATGAAATCTACTGCTTTGAGAATCGTCTGGATAGAGTAGTGCGTACGCAGTGTGAGGGATTTACTCGTAAGTACAGTGAGGCAATGAGAGGTATGGTAGAACGTCGTATGACGCAGAGTGTGCAGGCGATCGGTAGTGTATGGTTCAGTGCATGGGTGGATGCGGGCCAGCCAGATCTGGGTGGCGATGTCGACTATGATCTACTCAAAGCCCAAGCTGAAGAGTGGAGTAAAGATTTCCAGCAGGGCGATCCCAAGGGTCGAGCGCACGGTGGATAATGTGGCGCATGGCTAATGCTCTTCGCTACATAGCCATGGTGGGCTATGCACTTTTATAACGTTGTCACCGCAGCATCAGTAGGGTCAACAGCTGTATTATCTCATCCTGGCGAGCAGATTTTCTGGTCATATACTTTTATAGCGCAGGCCTGAGCCTGATTCTGCCGCATGCCCTAGCTTTGCAGAATGATAGGATCACAAAGCACACTTGGCATCGCTCTCAGAGGCTTGGCGATGGGAATCGCAGAGGCAATTCCTGGCGTATCAGGCGGGACAATAGCATTTGTCACAGGAATCTATGAGCGACTCTTGCTTGCCATATCGTCTGTCGACCTGAACTGTATACGCTTGCTATTTACAGGTAAGTGGAAGCAACTATGGACTAAGATTGATGGTGGTTTCTTATTGGCGCTAGGCGGAGGTATGGTCTTGGGTATCGGTGTGAGCGTCTTTACGATTACAGAGTTGCTCGAGAGGTTTCCTGAGTACTTATGGGCATTCTTTTTTGGATTGATAGCAGCTAGTGCTGTTTATATAGCCTCGACCGTCAGTTCATGGAAGGCGTCTCACATCCTATTGTTACTTGCCGGTATGGCAATCGCCTTGCTTGTGTGCACGCTTAGTCCTGTGCAGGGTAGTAGCCATCCTCTCTATCTGATCATCTGTGGTATGATTGCCATCTCTGCGCTGATACTTCCTGGAGTAAGTGGCAGCTTTATGCTCTTGATCCTAGGTCTTTACGCCACCGTATTAGGAGCACTGAGAGGATTTGTAGAGACACAGGAGATGGAGCAACTTCAGATCATCATCTTCTTTGCAATTGGCTGCTCTCTAGGACTAGTTATTTTCTCTCGAGTGGTGTCATGGGCATTTCAGAAATATCGCGATCCTATGCTGGCCCTTATGACTGGATTTGTCATTGGGTCGCTTTACAAGATATGGCCTTGGCGTAATGCCGTATTTCTCATGAATGATGCTGGTGAGGAATTGCCATATACCGTGGGTATAGCATCCACCGAGCTGGCAGAGATGAAGGTGCTCAGTGAGAAGCTGGTGCTACCTGCCGATTATCTCATGGGCAGTCCTACTACACTTCTTGTTGTACTATGCGCCATTGCTGGGGCTGCGGTTGTCTTCTTTATGTCAAGAAAGGCATGATATTATAAAAAAATGTAATATTTAGTTGCCACTGTACTAGTTACTTTCATATATTTGTTATGTCTAATATCTAAATCGAAGACATGACTAAGGCAATTCTACTATGTGCGCTGCTATGCAGCTCTCTTTGCGCGACAGCGCAGACTTCGCTCCAGCGAGTCAACAAGCAAATGGAACTCGGAGCATATGATCTCGCCATACCTGGCTACATGGAGATTATTCAGAAAGATCCCTCACATCAAGAAGCTATGATCCAGCTTGCCCTCGCGCATGCTAAGATCAATGAGCACTTTGATGCGGTGAAGTGGTTTTCCAAGGCGCTCGCTCAAGGTTCCCTTGATTCTGAGTACTTACTGGCCTATGGCCACAGTCTCAAAGCTCAGGAGCGCTATGTGGACGCTAAGCAGATCTACGCTATGGTAAGTGGTGAGCAGGCCTATGTGGCGAGTCACTATCTGCTGAGCTGTGATCGTGCGCGAGAGCTAGCGGGTGCTAGCAGCGTGGGTCAATCCACGAGTCTTCAGATCAACAGTCGATCAGCTGATTTTTCTCCTGTGGTGCATAATGACCAGCTTGTCTACTCATCATTTCGCAAAGACGTAAAGTGGAATACGCAGAATGCTAAGAGCTTAGCCAATAGCGCTGAATCAAGCAATCATTTTATTGTAGATGTGGATGCACTTACAGAGCTTACGATGCCTAGTACACCAGGTGTAACTCAAGCTTATCCACAGCACAGCAGTCCATTCAGCATGGCGAGCGACGCTGCGGTGGTGGTATTTGCCAAAAATTTTTATCAGCAAGGTGTCCGTCAGATTGATGGTTCCGAAGCAGGAGTAGGTCTCTATACAGCTAAGCTCAGTGCTGCGGGTGACTGGATTGACATTCAACCATGGTCCCACAACAGTAGCCAGTACAGTAACAACTATCCACACATTTCAGAGGATGGAACCAAGATCACATTTGCGAGTAATCGCCCAGGCGGATACGGCAACTATGATATCTATCAAAGTGTGAAGACAGCTACTGGATGGTCTGAGCCAGTAAATCTGGGCCCGGCAATCAATACCGCTGGTAATGAGGTAACTCCGCATGTGGTAGGTGATCGAGTATATTTCAGTTCGGACTGGCACTTTGGTCTAGGAGGTATGGATGTGTTCTCAGTGGATAAAGAAGGCGACGAGTGGTTGCCTGTCAAGAATCTCGGTGGAGCTATTAATTCTCCCTTAGATGATTACTCCTATGCGCCTATTACGGCAGAGCGCTCTGTATATGTAAGCAATAGATCAGGAGGCTACGGAGCTGAAGATCTGTATCTCTATTCTACCACGGATCTACCTCTAGCTGCGGTCACTACAAAGCAGCGTCTTGAAGCAAATCAATCACTAGCTCAAGTGAGGACTAAGCCATCAGTGTCTGGTCCTGCAGCAGGTGAGGTAGTGAGTACTCACACGCCAGCGTCTACAACGGAGGTGTCTGCGAATACAACATCTCTACCTATACCTAGCGCTACATCTCCTACAACTACTCGTACGGAACTTACCTCTCAGGCTACGACTACAACAACTGTAGCTCGACCAAGCCATCTGGTGCAGGTAATAGACAAGGATATCACCCTGATCGTACAGGACAAGTCCGGAAATCGCATCAGCGCTGCGCGAGTAGATATGTCCGAGTGTGGTGAAACTGAGACTCAAACTAATGAATACGGAAAAGCTACTGTGCATACGTCACGTGATTGCAAGGTAAGCGTATCAGCGCCTGGCTACTTGAAGGCAATTGTAAAGTTGGCTGATGGGTATGTGAATGCTGATGGTAAGAAGACCGTTACACTGGTCAAGGATACTGAAAGCAACTATAGCTACGCTAATACAAGCACTTATAATACTCCAAGTAGTGCCACATCTTCTACTACTACCAGCACGAGCATATATGATGTAGCTCGTACGAGCTCGCCGACTAGCAATGTGCCAGTCAGTGCATCTGAGTTTTATACGGTGCAGGTGGCTGCATTTGACAAGTATAGTTCACAGCTTAAAAATTATACACACCTAGATGTCTACGGTACTGTGTACAGTCACGATGAAGGTGGGATGACTAAGATCAGAATAGGAAAATTTGTAGCGAGAGATAATGCAAGTAAGACGCTAGAACGTCTAAAATCTCGAGGCTATGCAGATGCATTTATCGTATCGAGTATCGCCTCTGATTTCCGTGCAGTAAATACCAGTACCACAGGATCTCAAGATTACAGTAGCGGTAGCTATGATACTCCAAGTAGCTCCACGAGTACAGCTTATACTCGTCCCGCTACAGTTGAGACTAGCAAGCCAGCAACGACTACGACTACGACATCCTACACTACTGACTATAGCGATGGCAAGGTTTATAAGATCCGCCTAGCAGCTTACTCAGATGTCAAGTGGTTTGACACGTCTAAAGTGAACGATCTGGGTACTATCGAGCAGTGGAATAGCAATGAGTATACGGTAATGATCTTAGGGCAGTTGAGCAATCTGCAAGATGCACAGCAGAAACTAGCAACTGTGAAGGCCAGAGGATTTACAGATGCTCGTATCGTCACAGATGACAATGGTATGTTGAGATATGTAAAGTAGATTTCTATTCTCAAAGAATAAATTAATAGACGTCTTGGTATCGATTGATGCCAAGACGTTTTTTTTATTTATCACCTATATTTATCATTATGATAGATGAATTGTACACGGAGATTAGGGACGCGCTACAGTCTTATGGTGACGCTTTCTATGTAGAGAAAGACTCGGGCGAGGTTTATCAAGTGCGCGGTACCATACCTACTATGCAAGGCAAGAAAAAGGTCGATGGAATGTACTTTGCCACTATCATGAAGAAGCCTAAGGACGTGCGCTACTATTTCTTTCCGCTATATACACATCCGGATAATTTTAGCTTTATGACTGATGAACTTAGAGCTCTGCTAAAAGGCAAGACCTGCTTTCATCTCAAGCCTGCATCTGTAGACGTCAAGGATGTAAAGGCCTTAATTCAAAATGGGGTAGAAATCTATCGGCGAGAAGGCTGGATGACTGACTAGTGCATCCTATCACCACGCACATCGAGAGTTTCCATGATTTGGCATTCGTAGTCTAGGTATTCTTGCCATCGTGCCATGACTTGATCTTCTTCACCGTAGTGCTTAGCCAGATCAATAAATAATTTATAGTGTCCTGCTTCGCTAACCATGAAATGATGGTAAAACTCTCTCATCCTCTCTTCGGTGAGGTGCAGAGATAGCAATCTAAATCGCTCGCAACTGCGAGCTTCGATCAGTGCTGATACAAGTAGACGCTCTACTAGACGACCCGTGGGGCCGCCATCCTTGATCATGAAGGACATAAGAGCATTGACGTATGCATCCTTGCGTTGTTTACCAAGATCGAGATTACGTCTATCGAGTTCTTGAAGTACGAGCCTGAAGTGTCCCCACTCTTCAGTGACAATCGGTGCTAGCTCTCGCACGAGACGCTTGCGATCGGGAAATTTCTGGATGATTGAGATACAAGTAGTAGCTGCTTTCTGCTCACAGTAGGCATGATCTGTAAGGATCTCTTGTAGGTCCATCTCTGCTAGATTGACCCATCTAGGATCGGTAGGCAGCTTGAGACCTAGCATTTTTATCCCTTGCATTTCATCTGGCATTCGAGCTGTCTTTTGTAGATGTCAGAGTTTTGAATAGGGAAGATCTGCGGGCCTTTGGGCCAATTGACCTCTAGTCCATCAAGCATGCGGTCGCGTAGAATAGCTGCCTCGCTCTCGCTGAGAAAGCACTGGAAAGAATACTCTACCTTGCCATCCGATGTAGATGATGGATTGCTGGTGGCTCTGGTACTTACTTGAAGCATCTCAGCACCTAGCAGTCTGAGGTTGACTATACTGCCAGCAGGAAGCGCCGAGTAGGCACCAGCCATGGGCACATCCTCTAGCATGATTGTATAGCTGAGAATTACTTGATCATTGACTAGCTTGAGTTGACTGCCAATCTGCACATAGTATTGACTGTAGAGGTCGCCGGTGCCAGATGGATCGTATAGCAAGATGACTTCTTCACTCGAAGTGCACTGTGAGGCATCAGCCCAGTCACATACAGAGCCTATGCCTGCTGGTCTACTGGAGCTCAGTGCAGGTTGACGATTACTAACTGCCTTGTCGCTAGCTCTAGGACTAGTAGATGCTCTCGTCTTAGATGCTCTCGTCTTAGATGGTCTCGTAGTCGATGGGCGATTAGTTGATCTCTTCTTGTTGGATTTTCTTTTTTTGACAGTGCGTGATGGCCTTGCTGGAGCGGTACGGTTATCTCTGGGGCTCTGTTCTGTCTTGTCTCGATCATCTAACTCTGAGGAATTCATCGCAGCTCTTTCTCTTTCCATTTCTGCCATCTTAGCTTCGTCAGCTGTTTTCTCAGTTTCTTTCTGTGTCCTCATGGCCTGTTCTTGGCGTACCATTTTCTCACGCGCTTGCTCTTGTGCGAGCATTTCTTTCTCTCTCAGCTTCTGAGCTTCCATCTCACGTGATCGCTGTGCTGCTGATTTACCTCTGGTGCTACTTGAAGTGGACATGCCGTCGCGGCTGGGAGCAGTGTTTGGAGTGGTAGCCGTGGGAGTGGTAGCCGTGGGTGTGGCAGATGAGGATGGCGATGTGGTGCTGGGGCGATCAGAGCCACTTGAGCGCGGGGTGGTGTCTGCCATATCAGTCTTGGGCATGCTGGTGGCGACGGGTAATGTGGCTCCTTCACGGCTGAGATATACTTCTCTTGTGGACGATAGGAGTTCACTTGCTGGAGTCCATTTCTCTCGGAGAGTTTCTACTTTCATTTTTGTTTTGGTACGGAGCTGAGCGTCAGACCGTACCTCTTCAGTGCGTAGAGATTCTTTCGCGTCTAAGTAATCTTGTCTGAGACTTTGTTCCCATCCAGACATGTAGCGATACTGGCGTAAAGCAAATTCTTCTGTAGATTCACTGAGGAGTTGGGTGACCTCTGCAGGATCCGTCTTTGATATCCAATTGATGTACGCGAGGCTGTCCATTTGCGCGAAAGCGCTGAAGCCACAGACAAAGAGTAGTAGTGTAATCAGGGTTTTCATATCCTAAAATTACACATATGTGCCTCACTCATGTATATGACGCTGCGGGTGTCATTTATTTTACCTTTAGGCTTAGGCTATCGAGTGATGGTCTCTAAGAATTTTACACTATGAAGTATCTCATCTGTACAGTACCTCTGCTACTGCTAGCTTGCCAATCGTCTGAAGAAGGAACCATGAAGTCAACAATAGAACCAGTGACATATCCCACTACTTACAAGGATACTAGTGCGATAGACACATACCATGGAGAAGAAGTAGCTGACCCGTACCGATGGCTAGAAGATGATAATAGTGATGAAACCGTGGACTGGGTGAAGCGGCAAAATAAAGTAACCTACGACTACTTAGATCAGATCACTTATCGCGATGCGCTGCGAGATAGACTCACGGAGGTGTGGAACTATGAAAAGTACGGCTCACCATTCAAAGAGGGTGATAAATATTACTTCTTCAAGAATGACGGTCTGCAAAATCAAAGCGTCATGTATGTACAGGATGACTTGGAATCGGAGCCTGAGGTATTTCTCGATCCCAATACGCTGAGTGACGATGGAACTACATCGCTTGCAGGCATACAATTCTCTAAGGACAGTAAGTATTTTAGCTACTTAGTATCTGAGGGTGGATCTGATTGGCGCCAAGCATATATCAAAGACTTGACTACAGGAAAGATGCTTGATGAGAAACTGGACTGGATCAAATTTAGTGGTCTGTCTTGGCATGAGGATGGCTTCTATTACAGTAGATATCCTGAGCCCACGGATGATGAAGCACTCAGTGGTCGCAATCAAAATCAGAAGGTCTATTATCACAAAGTAGGTACGCCTCAGTCAGAGGACCAACTGGTGCATGAAGACCCTGCTCATCCTGATCACGGCTTTGGTGTAGGTGTGACAGAGGACGGTAAGTATCTCATAGTGAGTACGTGGAAGAGTACTAGTGGAAACATGCTACACTACAGATCTATGGACGATCCTGATGGACAGCTTCAGGTCATCAGTGATGACTTTGAGCATGACTATAACCTCGTAGATCATCTTGATGGAAAGTTGTATGTCATGACCAATGATGATGCTAGTCGTAAGCGTCTCATTGCTGTAGATCCAGCTAATCCGGCAAGATCAGGATGGAAGGATATCATACCTGAGCAGAAAGAGCCCTTGCAAGGTATATCACTTGTGAGCGGTAAGCTAGTGACGCGCTTCTTGAAAGATGCCAGTACTCAGGTGAAAATCTACAACTACGATGGTAGTCTTCATGGCAATGTAGACTTGCCGGGTATAGGAACCGTGGGAGGATTTACTGGTAAGAAAGAAGACGACCTGAGCTTCTATTCCTTCACGTCCTTTACGTCTCCTAGTACAATTTACAAGTATGAGATGAGTTCTGGAAAGAGCACTGTATTTAAGCGGCCTACTGTGGACTTTGCCCCCGATCAGTATGTAACTAAGCAACTCTGGTACACGAGTAAGGACGGCACCAAGGTACCGATGTTTGTCACTCATCGCAAAGGGCTGAAGATGGACGGAAAGCGTCCTACATTGCTCTACGCTTATGGAGGATTTAACATATCCATACTACCCAGTTTTTCTATCACTAGATTGCCACTTCTCGAGAATGATGGCATCTATGCTGTAGCTAATATCCGAGGTGGTGGAGAATTTGGATCAGACTGGCACGAGCAAGGTACGAAGGAAAGGAAGCAAAATGTATTTGATGATTTTATAGCGGCTGCAGAATTTCTCATCAGTGAAGGCTATACAAATTCTGATAAGCTCGCTATTGAGGGCGGCTCCAATGGTGGTCTTCTTGTAGGTGCCTGCATGACGCAGCGACCAGATCTCTATGCCGTGGCGATTCCGCGTGTAGGTGTGCTAGACATGCTCCGATATCACGAGTTTACGATCGGACGAGCGTGGTCTACTGACTATGGCCTGAGTGAAGATCCAGAGGCATATAAGTACTTGAAAGCGTACAGTCCCTTGCACAATGTGAAGCCCGCAGAATATCCAGCTACCATGGTGATGACTGCCGATCATGATGATCGAGTAGTACCGGCGCACAGTTTTAAATTTGCCAGTGAGTTACAGGATAAGCAGCAGGGCGATTCACCTGTACTAATCCGGGTGGAGACCAGTGCGGGACATGGAGCTGGCAAGCCTACTGACAAGATCATCGCCGAGGCGGCGGATGTATATAGTTTTATGTTTCACCACATGGATGAGAGTCTGAGGTACGATAGCAAGGGATAGATGGGAGCTGCGCCACTCTTCATGCTCGGTACCTATGAGGTAGGTATCGTGAACGTGATCGATCTGCTGATCGCCGTCTTCCTTGTGTATCAAGTGTACAAGCTCCTACGCGGTGGGATAGCCTTCAATATATTTATAGGAATCGTGATCCTCTACAGTGTGTGGTGGATTGTCAAGTGGCTCGAGATGCCACTTCTGAGTAATATCCTTGGAGCATTTATGAGTGTGGGTGTGCTGATCGTGGTCATCATATTTCAGCCCGAGATCCGTCGCTTCTTACTCTACGTGGGAAACACTACGGTCAAGGGACAGAATAACTTCCTCAAAAGACTATTTCCTCGCAGTACCGCTGTCATCACTGAATCCGATGAGATCATCGATGCCATCACCAATAGTATGATGAGACTGAGCAAGTCTCGCACCGGTATGCTGATCGTACTGAGTGGCGACCAAAAAATAGGACTCTACGATAACAGTGGGGTGGTTCTCGACGCTAAGATATCCGAGGCACTGCTTGAGAGCATCTTCATGAAGGATAGTCCGCTACATGATGGAGCCGTCATCATAGCAAAGGATAGAATCTACTCTGCCAGTGCTGTGATGCCTGTGTCAGAGAACACTACACTGGCTACTGCGTATGGCTTGAGACATCGTGCAGCTATCGGTATATCTGAAGACAGTAAGGTGGTCTCGCTGGTAGTATCAGAGGAGACTGGTGACATCAGTTATGCCATAGATGGACAACTACGCAAGATCGGAAGTCGCCCAGAACTCAAGGAAGTCATCACGCGAAATTATCACCTGACGGAGTAAAATCTGTAGGCGATATGAGTAAGATGTCAATCTATTTCTCAAGTGTATCTGCAGGTGATGGACCTAATCGTGATAGACTGTAAGATGGTGGTAGTACGTGTGAGACTTTTCAGTCAAATGTGGACTGCATCATACAGAAGATCTGGGAAGGAAGCAACAAGAGAATTGCGGATGTCCTCATGGAAATAATGCGAAAACTACGACCTTTGCCGCCATCACGTAATTTCAATAATTTACATGCAGGCAACACAGGATTATATCAATTCGCACAAGGATAAGATGGTCGACGAGCTCGTCGAATTTCTTAGAATTCCTAGCGTAAGCGCTGACAAAAAATATAAAGATGACGTGCGTCGTGCAGCGGCGTGGGTGCATAAGCAACTCACAGAGGCTGGAGGTCACAATGTAGAGATCATGGAGACGCCAGGTCACCCGATCGTATATGGTGATAGAATCATAGACAAGTCACTACCTACCGTGCTCGTGTACGGTCACTATGATGTGCAGCCTCCGGATCCTATGGAGCTGTGGGATTCCCCACCATTTGAGCCAGTGATCAAGGATGGCAACATCTATGCTCGCGGTGCCTGTGATGATAAAGGGCAGATGTATATGCACATCAAGGCTTTCCAAGCGATGATGAGCGCAGAGGAACTGCCATGTAATGTTAAGTTCGTATTCGAGGGAGAGGAAGAAGTAGGGTCTGATAATCTGGAGGATTTCCTCCGCGATCAACAGGATAAGCTCCGCTGCGATGTGGTGCTCGTCTCGGACACGAGCATCATAGCAAATGACACACCATCAATAACGGTGGGTCTACGAGGCCTCAGCTACGTCGAAGTAGAAGTGACTGGCCCCAATCGTGATCTTCACTCAGGTACCTACGGTGGTGCCGTTGCTAATCCTATCAATGCGCTGTGCGATATGATTTCTAGCCTCAAGGATGAGGATGGACATATTACTATTCCAGGATTCTACGACAAAGTGGAGACTGTATCGGATGAGGATCGTAAAGCGATGAACGATGCACCATTTAGCCGAAAGGCGTATGAAGAAGACCTCGAAATACAAACCGTTGCAGGAGAAAAGGGATATACTACTCTCGAGCGCGCGAGCATACGACCCACTCTGGATGTCAACGGAATGTGGGGTGGCTATATAGGTGAAGGAGCTAAGACTGTGTTGCCAAGCAAGGCATATGCCAAGATCAGTATGCGACTAGTCCCTAATCAGACAAGCGACGAAATCACCGCCATCTTTAAGAAGCATTTTGAGAGCATTGCACCTGACGGTGTGCGTGTAGAAGTGCGTCCTCATCATGGTGGAGAAGCGGCCGTGACTCCTACAGATACACCAGAATATCGCGCAGCAGCACTTGCCATGGAAGAGACATTTGGGCGGAAGCCTATACCTGCGAGAGGTGGCGGTAGTATACCGATCGTGGCACTATTTGAATCTATACTAGGAGTCAAGACAGTCCTCATGGGATTTGGGCTAGACTCGGATAATATTCACTCACCTAATGAGAAGTACGGCATCTTTAATTTCCACCGCGGAATAGAGACCATACCGTACTTTTTCCATCATTACAGCAAATTGAAAGCCTAACTATGAGCACTGATATATCAAAGTGGACAGAAGAGCAAAGGACGGGATACGCCGTGGGACTATTAATTGCAGAAGACTTAAAAAGTAAAGGAATACATAAGCAAGTGGATCACGATTACGTGAAGCAGGCTATCGGTGATAGTTGGACTGATGCTGGCAGTTGTGTGATGTCGCGTGAGGAAGCGGGACAGCTATTTACTCAAATGCACCAGCGCAGTCAAGCGGTAGTAAGTGACGATCAGAAAGCTGCTGGAGCGGCCTACATGAAAAAACAAGAAACTATGGAAGAAATGAAAAAGACCGCTAGCGGAATGCAATACGTCATCCTAGAAGAGGGCAGTGGCGCCATCCCAGAGGCTAAGGATAAAGTACGCGTGCACTATCACGGTACGACAGTAGATGGAGTCGTCTTTGACAGCAGTGTACAGCGTGGTCAGCCCGCAGAATTTGGTGTGACCCAAGTCATCCAAGGCTGGCAAGAGACACTGCAAGAGATGCAAGTAGGGGAGAAGCGCAAAGTGATCATTCCTAGCCATCTTGCCTATGGCGAGCAGGGAGCGGGAGATCAGATTGCGCCTGGCGCGACACTGATCTTTGAGATAACACTTCTAGATATCCTGTGATGCACATCACTGTAGTAGCGGCAATACCAGCTCTCCTCGAGAGCTCGCTCGCTCACAGCATGATGCAGCGCGCGCAAGATCGAGGTCTACTTCACGTAGATCTAGTAGACTTGCGTGATTTTGGGATAGGAAACTATCGACGTATAGACGACTACCAATATGGTGGAGGCAGCGGCATGGTGATGATGTGCGAGCCACTAGGCAATTGCATAGAATCCTTGCAGAAGGATCGCGTATTTGATGAGATTATCTTCCTTACTCCGGATGGAGATCGATACGATCAGTCGACTGCCAATGAGCTGAGCCTAAAGACTAATCTGCTACTGATTGCAGGTCACTACAAGGGGATCGATGAGCGCATCCGTGAGCACTATATCACTCGTGAGATCAGTATAGGCGACTATGTACTGAGCGGTGGCGAGTTGCCAGCTGCTGTCATCATAGATAGTCTAGGTAGATTGCTGCCAGGCGTGCTCAATGATGAGACGAGTGCGCTGAGTGATTCATTCCAGGACGGCCTTCTCGCTCCTCCTGTCTATACCCGACCAGAGGAGTGGAATGGGCTTAAGGTACCTGATGTACTCTTAAGTGGTCACGACGCCAAGATCGAAGCATGGCGTCAAGAGCAAGCCGAGGCTCGCACACGAGATAGAAGACCGGATCTACTAGAGTAGGGCGATGTCTCGCAAATGCAGCTCCATCATGACCATACCATGATCTTAAGCTGGCAGTATTTGACTCAATAGCGCAAGGAGTATAAGTGGCATGATCATGACACCATCTATGAAACCACTATAGTAGCTCTCAGGACGGCTCGCATCAGCACCTTGAATAAGTCTCCAGCTCATCAAGTAGGTAATGATAAGGGCCAATAGATAGGCCAGAGAAATGACATCTCTGGTGTAGGCAAATATGATCAAGGCTCCAGCTATAAGCAGTAAGCCAGCGCTGAGCCTCTTGGCTTTATCAGCTCCTAGAAGTGTCACAAGCGTAGCCAACTGGCTCTCATGATCAGTTTGCTGATCTCTGATATCAAAGGGGATGGTAATGGCTATGATGAATAGAAAGCAAGCTCCAGCAAGAGACCAACTGTGTAAGATACCTTGCTCTGGTAAGGCCCAGAGCACTGTGATCCATGACCAAGTAGCAGCTAAGACAAATATCTTGATATACGGTAGATCACGCAACCGCTTAGGTCCAATAATGGGTAGACTGTAAAGACTGCTGATGATGGCTGGCCCTAGCAAATATGTCCAGCCCAAAGATCTGATCATATAGGGTGTCGTGATAAGCAAATACAAGCCGCAAATCAATGCGCCAGATAGAAATAAAACGGGTCGTGACGCCACATACTTAAATCGAGGAACCTCTCTGAGGTCAGGATGCAGTCTCAGACCTATCCACCTATGAGCGGCATACATGATCCATGTAGCAGCTGCTACTGCAGTAGCTATACGCAGATCTATAGTACCTGTAATGGCAAGATGAGAGGATGCGTATAGACTAGCAGCACCACAACTCACTACGAGCTGGGACATGGCTAAGTGATCCCACAGCTGGAGCTTATTGCGCACTCCGAGGTCTAGAAATATCTGAAGTCGTGACCATTCTCTATGCGTAGAAGCGACTCATAAATCAAATCAGTCACTCCATCCACATCTTTCTTTTCAGCCATCTCTACTGTAGTATGCATGTAACGTAATGGTAGTGATATGAGCGCTGATGGTACGCCTTGATTAGAATAAGCGAATGCATCTGTGTCGGTGCCTGTAGACCGTGAGGTAGCGCGATGCTGAAAATCTATCTTCTTTTCTTTTGCGGCGTCGATGATGAGTTCAAGGAGCCTAGTCTGAACAGCCGGAGCGTGTGCTAAGCAAGGTCCTAGCCCGCACTTGATATCGCCTTGCACCTTGAGGTCGATCATAGGTGTATGCGTGTCATGAGTGACATCAGTGACGATTGCTACATCTGGCTGAATAGCCTCAGCAATCATCTGCGCTCCGCGCAGGCCGATCTCTTCTTGAACCGCGTTGACCACGTAGAGGGAATAGGGCAGCTTGACTTTATTTTCTTTGAGTTTGCGAGCTACTTGTGAGATGCAATAGCCACCCATCTTATTGTCCAGTGCTCTTCCGCAGTAGTAGCGATCATTGAGCATCCAGAGCTCATCTGGGTAGGTGATGACTGATCCGATATGAATGCCCATATCCAGAACTTCCTGCTTCGACTTAGCTCCTACATCGATAAATATGTTCTCGGTTTTAGGAGCAAGCTTGGCCTTCTCACCTCGTCTCGTGTGGATTGCTGGCCATCCAAATACGCCTTGGACGAATCCACCCTTGGTATGGATATTAACTATTTTACTAGGAGCTATGATATGGTCTGAACCGCCATTCCGGACTACATAGATGAAGCCCTTTTCTGTAATATAATTGACGTACCAGGAGATCTCATCAGCGTGTGCTTCGATGACTACCTTGTAATCCTGACCCGGATTGATGATAGCACATGCAGATCCGTAGTTATCTATAAACCACTCGTCAGAGTAGTCAGCCATATAGTCTAGCCATATACGCTGGCCGCTGCTCTCATAGCCTGTGGGAGAAGCATTTGTAAAATAATCTTGTAGAAACTTTTCTGCTTTTTTATGAGCTGCTGAGGCCATGCATGTCGCTTGATATGTGAAGGATAAGTATGAATCGGAAGTCTAGGCCTTCCAGGTAGAGGGCGATTGTCGCCACTGCTTGAGTTCCTTAATCTGATCGGGCTTGATATAATCTAGTCGATGAGCTTCGCTGATCATGTCATCATAGTGTACAAGACTATGCAGTGCGCAGTCACCATTAAGAAACAGAGCACCTGATTGATCAAATCCATAGGTGAAGATGCTGATGGTGTCGTTCACTATAGCTCCTGCATCTCTGAGGGATACTACAGCTTTCATGCTACTGGCACCAGTAGATATGAGGTCTTCGATCACGACGCACTGCTGATCTTCTTGCAGATCTCCTTCTACAGTATTTTGCCGTCCATGACCTTTGCTTTGACTACGCACGTAGACAAATGGCAAGTCTGAGGAGTCTGCGATCAGGGCTCCGTAAGGCACACCGCCTGTAGCTACACCTGCGATGACGTCTGCGTAGAGATTATGATCTCGTATGTACTGCAGAAAGCTCGACTTGATCAGATCTCGGAGAGCTGGATGGCTGAGAGACATACGATTATCACAGTATATGGGGGATTTCCATCCACTAGCCCATGTGAAGGGCTCATCTACCTGTAACTTTATGGCTCCTATCTGCAGTAATCCTGCGGCTATTTCTTTGCTATTTTTTGATTCCAATTGACCTTTTTATCACTTAGCTCAAATGTACAACATCTACTTTAATGACTCTCAACTCTTGCTCTGTACAGGACGTGAGATGAACAGCCACCAGCAGCCTAATGATCTATGTGTCCGCTACCAAGGCAAGGTCAAGCAGCTTCACAATTTTATCGACCTCTTAGAGAAGTCACCCAATGAAAAGCGGGTAATCCTGTGGGATGAAGACGTGAAAGGGATGTATGGGGACTTCAAGGGGCTTTTTAGATTTATCCGTGCGGCGGGCGGTGTAGTGACGGCTGATGATAAGATTGCTGTCATCAAGCGCCATGGTGTATGGGATCTACCCAAGGGTAAGATAGAGACGAGTGAAAAGAAAAAGCCAGCAGCTCGACGAGAGATCACTGAGGAGATAGGCTTAGAACTACTAAGTATAGAGGATAAGTTGGGTAGTACCTACCACGTTTATAGGGATCGGCGAGATCGTAGAGTACTTAAGAAGACTCACTGGTACCGATTCTCTGGTGAGATGACTGTGCTTACCGGTCAGAAAGAAGAAGGTATAGAGGAAGCACTGTGGATGGATGCCACAGAGTTTGCCAAGAAGAAACCTATATACGCCAGTATCAAGCGAGTAGTAGAGTGGTATCTGGGTGATGAATGACATGACTCTTATAGGCGGGTACCAGGCCTGCGACGGCCAAATAGCTCATTGAGTGAAGTTTATTTTAAGAAAAATTTGAAAATTCTCTAGCTTAACCAAAATTAGCTTTACCTTGCAGCCGTGTTTTAGGTTAAAGGTTTTAAGGAAAGACATGTGGGAGCATATGTCTTTCCTTTTTTTATACCCCTAACTGAAGGGCCCAGTAATGTGTCGGGATCGCATTCGTTCAGCTAGCATGCAAGGTGGTGTAATAAGTGCTGTTGTACCGTGCATGCAACGGAGCATAGTCAGTGCGTTTCTACTAGCACTGTACCCATAGACTCTATATAGAACATATCATCGATAACTATCTATAGCCGAGCTACTTACTTGTAGCCCTATGGCCAGTTGCCGTAGTCCCATCTTGATGGTGGATGATGACGAAGGCAGATACGCTCTCTGCTCTATCTTCAGACAGTAAAGATGAGGCAGTGCTCTGTATCGTGGAGCCAGTTACCAGCGTATCATCCAGAATCAAAACATGGTTAAATTTGCGATGATCGTCGATCGCTACTTTGTCTTGAGCATTCCTTAGTTTATCCGTCGTCATCGAAACAGATTTCTGTGGTAGACTGCTATGATGATAGGGGTGAACCAAATTGACATGAGGTAGCGGAAGATCTAGATAATCCTTCCACTCTTTCATAAATACTCTGCCAGCTGCACTGCTACTGGGTACGAAGGCCACTGCATCGATCTGATACTCGTCGATCATAGTGTGTATCTGGTGTTCTGTCGCCTTGAAGATCTCAGTTTGCATAACGACATTATGACTTGATTTGGCAGCATATAGACGCTTAGCTAAAGCGGTCTGACCGTACCTCTCTGTATGTGCATAGTCTGCCAGACTATAGTTTTGTACGGTATTGGGATTGATGGTCGTCTTTTCTTCTAATAGTACGACTAAGGATTCATCCCCGTCGTCAATCCCAGGAGCACTGCTAGCCCTGTCTGCTAGGAAGTCATCAGCGACCTGCTGTGGAACGAGATTGTGCTCATAAGCATATTCGCTAATGGCCGATAGGCCATGTACTTGGTGGCCTTCTTTCTTCATCAATATAAAATCCTTGTCTAGAGTTTCCTTCTGCTCTTGTGAGAGGTTTAGTGCCGCTGGTGAAGATTGTTGGCCTGGCTTGCTGAGAGAATAGTAAGTTCTTGGAGCCATACCTTTTTTGATAGCCACACCAGATAGGACGAGGGATTTGAGAATGGAGTGGATTCGCTGTCGGGAGAAGCCTGTGAGCGTTTGGAAGTGTATAGGTCTGAGGGTGTGGTGTTTGTGGAGGAGGGAGAGGATCTGGGTGTGTGCGGTGGGTGTGTTCATGATACAAATATAGTATTTACATTTTACAGTAAAATGTAAATACTAAACTAATTAGTCAAACTTATACCTCACCTGAAACTTCACCTCCGTCCTACGATCTCCATCTATCCGCATCACCCCACTACTGATCTCATCTCTATCACTATACTTCCACTGGCTTATACGACCTTCCACAGTCATCTGACGTGTCAATTTGTATCTCAAATTTAGATAATAACGCCTGCCCACACCAGAATACGGAGGTACAGAGAAATTATAGATCAGATCATTCTCAAATGCATAGATCCTACTATCAAAACCATCTGTGTCAAACAAAGCATACCGCGCTGTGGCGGAAAAAGAACTGCCGATAGGCCTGAAGATCACATCTTGAAATACCATAAATCCTCGCTCTTCCTCTATTCCTTCGACTTTCCACCACGTGAAATCTACTCGATTGCGCAGTCGTAATGATGGAATGATCGTGTAATCCACGTTGAGCCGAAGTTGATTTCTCCGAGTAGGGTAGATTCGATCTATCGCTATGCCAGCGACATTCTCCGTGCGGTACTTTTCTTCAGATCGATAGCGTAGGTACACCTCATATTTCCTACGCTTTTTATAAGCTATGCGCAGATGCTGCTCTCGGCCCGTACTGGGTGCATCTAATCGGAATCGTAGCCATTCGTGACTCCATAGATCTGCATAGGCCTGGATATGCCAGCCGTAGGATGGGTAATATTCTAAACCTGCGTAGATCCCTTCTTCATTGGTTGTGCGACTGCTTTCTGCAAGTCCATTGGACCAGTAGCTATTATAGTCACGATCATACCGTCGATAAAATAGGGCGAGATCGAGCTTAGTATCTAGCGAACTCACAATTCCCTGTGCTATTGCGAGTCCTCCGGGATTAGCACTTGCAATTTCTCCGAATAAATGGAGAGAGCCAAGAAAGTAGCTGTAGTTGAATCCATAGTTCCACAGCTGCTCACCGCTAAAGTCATACCTAAGATTGGGAGCATCTCCGCGCTGTATTCCTGGATCAAATCGATTAACCATAGCGGTGACACCTACATAACCGCGCTTATGCTCATATTCGAGATGGCCACCGGCTGTGAGGTAGCCGACTGCGCCCTCATCCGCTATCTCCGATTTGGTACGGTGAAGACCACTGATCTGCAGACTGCTGAAGAAATTTTGATTTTGATCTAGACTGTCTTGGATCACGAGATTACCATCTTGCCGTCTGTAGGAGGCAAATGTCGTGAGCTCTAGTCGCTCAGTCAGCTGATATTGAAGGGCAGCACCTCTGAGGAAATTGCTCTCAGTGATAGATGTGTAAGGTCGCATTTTGCGAAAGCTTTTCTTGACGTCTTTCACAAATCCGCTCTTGCCATAGCCAAAATCACTATGGATGATCAGGCCTTCGCCAAAGCTGATCACGTAATCGCCGAGAGCGACTTGCTTTACACGGTTTCCTGGAGATTTCCACCACAGATGTGCCGAGTAAAAGTCAAATCCATTAGGATTGCTGCCTCCAAAAAATGCCTCACCAGCATCCTTTTCAGCCGTGACGCCGTAGCTCAGATTATTGCCAAATCTGTGACGATAGCGCAAGTATAACTTATCTGCATTTCCTTCAAAATCCCGATCACCATTCTCATCAGGTATAAATCCTTGCTGATCTTCTAGGATGCGCGTATAGCGTAGAAAGAGTTGATCTTCACCAGTCTTGATACGCTCCCACACAGAAGGCAAGAGAGATTCGCCTGATCCGCGGATGGTCAATATCTGAGATAATCGAGCGGCCTCTTGGGTGGAGATACTCGGGATGGCCTGCAGTTCTAACAGCGATATGTAGTCACCAGCATAAGTGCGATGGTCTACGATGGCCCTTGCTTGTCGTTCGCTGATCCAACCTAGTGGTAGCAATTCTTCTACGGTTACACGATTGATATCGAGAGGATTGCGCTGTAAGAAGTCTTGATATTCCAGGATGTTATCATAAGCAAAGTCGGTCTGCCCATCTTCTAGTTCCAGTGTTTCTTCTATATCGACAGGTGTGCCTATGTCTTCCTCTATCTGCGCTTTCGCGCAAATGAATAGGAGCATACCTATCGCCATCAGTTGAAATTTCACACTAGAAAAGTACGACCATTGATCTGGAAACTATCAGTGTGGATTGATTCAAAATCATCATGGATGCAGGACAATTGGCTTGCGATAGAGTGAATTAGCTCTGAAAGTGCGTCACTAGTGGATTTATGAGATCATCTGTACGAGCCCTGGGTAGGTAGTGGCCTAGGCGACCTATGATCGTGAGCTGACTATTTGGAATATTTTCTGCAAGACGCTCTGCATGATCAGGACCAAATATAGGATCACGATCTCCGTGAACGATCAGTGTAGGAATCTCTAGATTGGATAGTTCCTTCCACCTGCCGCCTCTGAGCTTCATGGCTTCGGTATGTTGTGCTGCACCAGTGAAAGTCCAGCCACCACGCTGGTCAAATTCGTATAGCGTATTTTGGGCAAGAGCCCGCGTCTCGTCCTCTACACGATCTCGATGGAGTACATTAGCGAAAGCAACATTAATAATTGGCGCAGTCTGGCGATTCATCTTACCTCTTGACTGCGCCATGATCTTGATCACACTGCTGATGAAGTAAGCGCTTGGCTTGCTGAGGCCTTTACCAAAGAGTTCACCAGTCGTCATCGCAAGAGTAAGCGTCTTGACCCTTTCGGGAAAATCCAACCCTAGATCCTGAGCGATCATTCCACCCATGGACACACCTACGATATGTGCTCTATCTATTTGCAAATCATTGAGTATAGCTATACCATCTCTTGCCATATCTCTGGTGGAGTAGGCTTCAGACTTTTTCCATCGTAGGAGTCTACTACTCATTCCTACACCGCGATTATCATATCGGATGACTCGGTACCCGGCGTCCACAAGTGCCTGTACGAAATAGTTGGGCCAGTGGAGCGCTGTGAAGCTATGACCCATGATGAGCAGTACGGCAGGATCATTGACATCGCCTATATCTTCATACCAGATAGTAATGGAATCAGGCGTCGTCACGGTAGCCGTGCGACCCATGTATGGGTCATAGGACTCCGTCAGTGTCATAAGCTCACTTACGACACTCTTTTGCTTTTTAGAAAGACTGCTCTTGGATAGAAACATGAGGATCAAGGCGAGAAATATAGCCAGTACTATAAGCGCTACATACCTCTATATCATAGGATAAAGATAGTAGTCCGTATGTTGCTGGTACGTATATCGTGCTGCCCGTGGTAGACGTCTTGCATCCATTGGTCGATATGCGGCAACAGATCATTGCAGAAAGTTCATCTTTATACTATGAGACACTTACTCGTATTCCTCTTTGCGATAGTATGCTTTGCGGTATCAGCGCAGGTTCGCGGTACAATTACGGATGACCAAGGAGAGCCGCTGCCATATGCACATATCTATGTGAATGGTACCTCTGTGGGCACGTCTGCCAATGCTATAGGCTATTATGAATTATACCTTGATCCAGGCTCGTATGACATCATAGTTGAGTACCTAGGATATCAAAGTCAGCAACAAAACATAAAGCTAGGTACGCAGCCCTATGACTATGACGTGGTATTGAAGACCGAGCAGATTAGTCTTGAAGAAGTAGTCATAGCTGCTGATGCCGAGGATCCGGCTTATAGAATCATGCGTGAAGTTATATCGCGGAGAAAATCATTTCTAGAAGCTATGAGTCCATACACTACGGACGTTTACATCAAGGGTAATATCAGTCTACAAGATGCACCGGAGAAGATGCTTGGCCAAGAGGTGGGAGATATGGCAGGAATACTCGATAGTAATCGCCAGGGAATATTATATCTATCTGAGACTGCTAGTACTTATAACTATGTATCTCCAACGATAAATAAGGAGGTCATCCATAGTAGCATAGTAAGTGGGGAGGATCAGGGTGTAAGTTTTAATAGAGCGATCTACACTGATTTCAACATTTACAATAATCTTATTGAGCTCCAGCGGGACATAGTCTCTCCAGTCGCTTCAGGTGCGATGGCTTACTATAAATATAGCCTACTCGGAAGCACCTTCACCGAAGATCGCAAGGTGTACAAAATAGAAGTGATTTCTAAGCGTCCTGAAAATCCTACTTGCGCTGGAGTGATTTATGTTTATGATGAAGAATTTGCTATCAAAAATGTAGATCTCTACGTTACATCCAAAGCCATCAATAATGCGATCATAGATACTATGCGCATTCGTCAGAACTATGCGTATATTCCTGAACTTACAGCTTGGCACAGGATGGATCAGCAACTGCTCTTTGGCATGGGACTTATGGGTTTTGAGGCTGAGGGTGTCTTTACGTCTATCTATAACAATTATCGTGACCTCAATCCTGCTACTCTCAAGGGTGATCGAGAGACGGTACGTATAGAAGAGGATGCCATAAAATCGGAAGATGCCCACTGGGAGGACATTCGACCTATTCCATTACTTGAGAGCGAAGTGAAAGATTATGTAAAGAAAGATAGCCTCCGACGTCTGTGGGAGTCTAAGCCCTATCTTGATAGTATTGATGAAAAGAATAATCGATTTGTACCGATTAATCTGATTTCTGGATATTCTTACAGTAATAGTTATGAGAATCGCGGTTGGAATATAAGGGCGCCTCTAGAGGCAGTGCAATTCAATACTGTACAAGGTCTCAATATCGGCCTCGAAGGTGATTTTTATAAATACAAAGACGACGGATTTCGTCGTACGATCAGCCCTAGGATTGAGTATGGTTTTTCTGACGATCGACTGAGAGGAAGCCTGACATACTTTATATTAGAGGATAGGAAAAATTTCGGTCAATGGCGAGCCGGTATAGGAAGAGAGATACTACAGTTTAATCGAGATGAGCCTGTGAGTGAGCAATTCAATACCCTACTAAGCATATTTTTTAAGTCCAATCTATGGCGAGTATACGAAGCTGATTTTCTGTATCTTAATTATTATAGAGTTGTGGCACCTAGCTTCCGAGCACTAGCAGGTCTGCGATATGAGGAGCGATCACCTATAGAAGCGACTACCGACTGGAGTCTAGGAAGGAGGGATGACATCTATGCCCCGAATCTTATAGATCATCCTGATGTAGCACAAGGCAATCTGGATGCACCTGGCTTACGAGCTGTCACAGCGCGCATACTTCTGCGATGGCTACCTGGGGAGTCTTATGAGACATTACCAGATCGTACGCGATATATGGGGAGTGATTGGCCGCGTGTGGATATATGGTTTCGCACGCATTACTATCCAGAAATTAATGAAGAGCTAGGTTCTGCCTTATCTATGCGTTACAATGTCTCATTGAGTGGTCGTATAGGATTTGGTCTTGTAGGTACAGGTCGCTACTATGGCCAATTTACCGACTTTCTCGGGGACAAGCCACAGTCGTTTGTCGAATACCAGCATTTCCTAGGTACAGAAAATAAGGTTAGACGACACAGAGGTGTAGAGCAATTTTATGCTTTGCCTTTCTATACCTATAGCACCTCCTCACGAGCTGTAGATCTACACTACCAGCATTCTTTTAATGGATTCATTGCTGATAAATTACCTCTATTTCGAAAGCTGAAATGGACATTCGGTGCTGGTACCGCGGCTTTATTTACAGAAGATAGAGGCAGCTATGGCGAAGTGAATGTCGGTTTTCGAGATGTTGGCTTCAGCATTTTCCGAATATTTGAAGTTGATGCTGTCTACAGCATTGGCGATCAGACGGACGGTGGATGGACATATAGAATAGGAATAAAAGAGGCGTTCTAAATCAAAGTAATTGTAAACCCATTTCGTGCATTAGCTTCGTAGCGAGAGCCGCAGGTGCAAAAAGAGGAGGCGCTTCTCTGACGTAGCATAGCGGGCTATGTACATCTCGGCTGCCGCTCGATGGCCAGCCGCTCGATGAACGGTTCAGCAGGTGAAGATTGCCTACCTCTGGTAAGCGCCTGATCTTGAAGCAGATGTGGCTCGCAGTAGAAGCAAGGCACAATGGTAATA
>ENA-ORXU01001084-ORXU01001084.1-marine-metagenome-genome-assembly--contig:-NODE-1084-length-24702-cov-3.167878_pt1 | contig 24702 bp, 25 predicted proteins | sample MGYA00237869_ERZ511484 | MGnify/ENA metagenome assembly ERZ511484
TGGCGCGGCCGTTCGGGCGCGGCGGAGGTGACCGGGCTGCTGGGTTTGGGCACCTATGGCGGCATCGGGATCGGGGCGGCGCTGCTGGTGCTTGCCGGGGTGACGGCGTGGCGCACCGGCACGGGCCGGGTGGCGGGCGTCGCCGCGCTGGCAACGGGCGGCGCGATCGCGCTGGGCTGGTGGGCGACCTCGGCCATCGCCGCGCTGTCCTTCGACCCGATGGATGTGGAGAGCGTCACGTTCTCGCGCCCCTTCGTCTTTCTCGCGGAGGGGATCGCGGGCCGCGAGCCGCTGTTCGGCTTCGGTACCGCGATGCTGGGCGGCGTGCTGGGCGGCGCGTTCGTCTCGGCCCTGCTGCGCCGCGAAGTGCGGGTGCAGCGGTTCGAGAGCATCCGCGATGTGCCCCGCTATGCGCTGGGCGCGGTGATGATGGGCGTCGGCGCGGTGGCGGCGGGCGGCTGTGCGACGGGCGCGCTGACCGGGGTGACGACCTTTGCGATGGCACCGGTGCTGGCCCTGATCGGGATCGCGCTGGGGGCGATGGTGACGGATCGGATCGTGGATCATGCGCCCGGCCTGCGGTTGGCGGCGGCGACGGGGTAGCAGACCCCGCTGCCCCGGGCAACGACCCGGAGCCTCGCAGGTCGGCGCACTACTGTTCGAGGCCCCGGGTCCGCGCCCGGGGCAGGGGCGATATTTCCCCCTATTCCGCATCGGGGGTCACGTCCAGAACCCGCGCGGTCATCGTGATCCGGGCGGGACCGGGCTTGCAGTCGGTCATGCAGGGTTCGCCCTGCGACAGGGTGGCCGTATCGGGGCGCGCATCCCGGGAGAAGCCCCCCGCATTCGGCATCTCGACATCGCCGAAACTCTCGCGCGACAGCTCGAAATCGTCCTCGATCACGTCATTCATGTACAGCAGATACGCCGTGATCGCGTAGACCTCGTCATCGCCCAGCGACTGCGCCTCGCCGAACGGCATCGCGCGGTGGACATAGTCCCAGACCGTGGACAGATACGGCCAGTAGGAGCCGACGGTCTTGACCGGGCGATCACTCGTCAGCGTCCCCTGTCCCCCCGCCAGCACGGGCCAGCGGTCGATCCCCTCGCCGAAATCGCCGTGGCAATAGGCGCATTTCCCGGCATAGATCTCCTCGCCGTCGACGGCATTGCCGGAGCCGTCGGGCAGGCCCGCGCCATCGGGGCGCACGTCGATATCCCATGCCGCGATCTCGTCGGGTGTGGCCATGCGGCCAAGGCCAAGCCCCTCGGCATGGGCGAGGGCGGGCAACGCGATCAGCGCGAGCGCCGCGACCTCAGGAAACCTCGACATTCTCCGCCTCCCCCGTCTTCAGCACATGCCATGTCTGGATGCCGTTATTGTGGTAGATCGAGTTCTCGCCCCGCACCGCGCGCAGGGCGTCCTTGGTCGGCTGCACATTGCCGTCGCTGTCGATGGCCCGGCTCTGCAACAACAGGGGCGACCCGTCCCAGTCGAATTCGTGATAGAACCGGTGCAGCGCCATCGGCAGCCGAGGCCCGTCGATCCGCGCCGCGCGCCAGTTGCGCCCGCCATCGAGCGACACGTCCACCCGCTCGACCGTGCCGCGCCCCGACCATGCCAGCCCGGTCAGCACCGTATGCCCCTTGCCGTGGGTGATGGGGGCCTGGGGCGAGGGGTTCGTGATGACGGATTTCACATCCATCTCCCACGTGAACCGCCGCGCCGTGCCGTTCGCCATGAGATCCGTGTATTTCGAGGTTTCCTCGCGGTGATGCCATGGCTCGTCGCCCACTTCGATGCGGCGCAGCCATTTGACCCACATATTGCCTTCCCAGCCGGGAACGACGATACGCAGGGGATAGCCCTGCTCCGGGCGCAATGCCTCGCCATTCATCGCGAAGGCGACCATGCAGTCGTCCAGCGCCTTTTCCAGCGGGATCGAGCGGGTCATGGCAGAGGCATCCGCACCCTCGGGCATGATCCACTTCGCGCTGGTCTTCACGCCTGCCTCTTCGAGGATGTAGCGCAGCGGGACGCCGGTATACTGGACGCAATGGACCATACCATGCGTGAACTGGCAGCCATTGAGCTGCGCTCCGCGCCATTCCATGCCCGTATTGGCCGCGCATTCGAGGAAGTAGATGCGGTTCTCGCGGGGAAAGCGCTTGATATCGTCCATCGTGAAGACGAGGGGCTTGTCGACCAGCCCGTTGATCATCAGGCGATGTTCCGCCGGATCGATCTGGGCGACGCCGCTATGATGGCGCTCGAAACACAGGCCGTTGGGCGTGAGGATACCCTCCAGCTTGTGCAACGGGGTGAAATTGACCGAGGAGACCGGGTCTGCGGTCAGCCATGGCACATCGCGGCGCACCACGTCTGCCTCGTACTCCGAGGGCATCCCGTAGGGCGCAGCATCGACGCCGTCGCCCAGATAGACCGACCAGTCCGGCAATTCCGTGATCGCCGGATCGTCGGCGCGGGCGGTCGTGGCGAGGGCTGCGCTGCCGACTGCGCCGGTCAGGAGCTTGCGGCGGGAAAGGGTCATGGGAGGTTCCTTCTTGCCGGTCAGAGAACGATGTCGATGGCGTTTTCGCCCTTGGGCGAGACCGTGCCATGGGCAGCGAGATGGGCTTCGACCACATCCCAGATGGGCGGACCTTCGACTTCCGGGTTCACGGAAGCCCAGCCCGCAACGGCATATTCGCGGGTCGGTTCGATCGCGTCGCCCGTGGCGAGCAGGGTCATGTCGGAAATCCGCTGCCCCTGTTCGGCATTGATATCAATGCGATAGCCCAAGCCGCCGACCCGCACCATATCGCCGCCCTGCTGATAATACGGATCGGGATTGAAGATATTGTCGGCCACGTCTTCCAGAACGACCTTCAGGAAATCGCCGGTCATCAGATTGCGATAGGCTTCGGGGTAGGTCATCGCCGTGGCGTTGTGCAGGTCTTCGACGGTGATATCCTGTCCCGGAGGCACGCTCGCGCCCCAGCGAAAGCCCGGAGACAGGGCGATCTCGGCATCCCGCTGCTCCAGCAGGGCGTCGCAGATCAGGTCGTCCCACGTCCCGTTGAAATTGCCCCGGCGATAGAGCAGGCTTTCGGTCTTGCCGACCACACGCGCCAGTTCTTCCTCGTAGGGTGCCCGGACGTCGTCGATCAGTGCGGCGACTTCGGCGTCGGGGGCGATGACGTCTGCAAAGACCGGGATCAGTCGATACCCCACGTCGCGTACCTGACCTCCCTGCACGTCCAGGTCGAGTCGCGAGACGAATTTCCCGTGCGAGCCGGATGCGATCAGCAGGGTCCGTCCGATCTTCACCGGCACCGGCAGCGCATCATGCGTATGCCCCGTCAGGATCACGTCGATGCCTTTCACCCGGCTCGCCAGCTTCCGGTCGACGTCGAAACCGTTATGCGAGAGCAGCACGACCAGTTCGGCCCCTGCCCCCCGCGCTTCGTCGACGACTTCCTGCATCCGGCGCTCGCGGATGCCGAAGCTCAGATCGGGGAACATGTAGCCGGGATTGGCGATGGGCATGTACGGAAACGCCTGTCCGATCACCGCGACCTTCACGCCGCCGGATTCGGTCATCAACGTCGAGTCGAACGCCGGTTCGTCCCATTCCGCATCGAAGATATTCGCGCCGAGGAACGGGAAGGGCAGGTCTTCGACCATTTCGCGCACGTAATCGCCGCCATAGGTGAATTCCCAGTGCGAGGTCATCGCGTCGGGTTTCAGGGCGTTCATGACCGTGATCATGTCCTGCCCCTTCGTCGCATTGGCCGTATAGCTGCCCTGCCACGTATCCCCGCCATCGAGCAGCAGCGCCTCGGGCCGTTCGGAGCGGATCGCGCCGACCACCGTGGCGATGCGGTCGAGGCCGCCCATCCGCCCGTACTCTCCGGCCAGGGCCGAAAAATCCTGCGGCGTCAGGGCATAGGCCGAGCGGCTGCCCGGCTCGATATCGAAGGCGCGCAGGAAGTCGGCCCCGGTGATGTGCGGCGGCTGGCCCTTCGCCTCGCCGACGCCGATATTGACCGAAGGCTCGCGGAAATACACCGGCTTCAACTGCGCATGGATGTCGGTGATATGGACCAGCGTGACATTGCCGACGCTGGGCATGTCGAGCAGCATATCCTGCGTCACCGCCTGCTGCGCGGCCGCGCGCGACCAGCCGCCGGAAAACCCCGTGAGGGCGGTCGCGGCCATGGACGCCTGCATGAATTCTCGCCGCGTGATCATCGGTTGCCTCCGGGGTTTTACGATTGTCATTCCCGCGAAAGCGGGAATCTGTTCCGGCTCAGGAAGGTTCCCGCCTTCGCGGGAATGACGCGAAACCACAGCTTCGGGCACGGCCCCGAAAGAGGGCCGCGCGCATCGTGTAAAACGCCAAAAAGAGCGTCAGCTGACGGTGATCGTCTTCTCGGTTTCGAATTCGCCGTCGTTATCCGTGACCCACAGGAACTTCACCGTTCCGCTTTCGGGCACTTTCAGCGTGAATTCGATATAGGGGTTCGTCGAGATCGCGGGGTCGAGATCGACCTCGAAGACCGTCTCGTCGTTGAACGTCGCCTTGAAGTAATTGACGATATCCGCCGGGATGACCTCGCCGGTCTTCTTGTCCTTGCGCTGACCCGATTCCATCGGATGCGAGATCAGCGACTTGATGGTGACGACCTCACCCGCTTCGGCGGTCTTGGGCACTTTCACCCGTGGTTTGATCTTGGCCATGTCGGTATCCTTCCTTAGCCGCCGCAGCCGCCGATGGTCACTTTCACCGCGCGCTCGGCGCGATGGACGGAGCCGTCCTTCATCTTCGCCAGGGCGACGACGTTCTGAGACCTGGCGAGGCGGATGCGGGTCGAGGCCGTGGCCTCGCCGCTGAGCTTCGAGAATCTGAAGGTCGCCACGGCGGGATTGGGGTTGCCATCCGCAAGGATCAGCACCTCCTCGACCATGTCGTCGCCTTCCATCGCGCTCTCGACCGAAATCTCGATCGGCACGGAGTTGCCGTTCTCGGCGATTTCCGGCGCGGTGATCTCGACCTTGCCCTCCATGACCTCGGCATCCCCGGCGAAGGCCTTGACGGCATCGTCCGTCAGGCTCGCAAAGGCGGGCGTCGCACCCACGGTGGCCAGCGCCACCCCGGCCACGCCGAACGCCAGCGCCTGCCGACGCGAAAGCTCGTTTCTCATGCTCATGTCCTCCCCGTATCGTTTCCCTGATACATTCAAGAAAGTAAATACATATCCGGGGCGGCATTGCAAGCCGCTTTTGAACTATATCCGACAGCGGCTGCGACGCGAACAAAACCGACGACAGCGCCCCTCCACTCGCATAGAACGCGCGCACACCGATGATTCTGCCCTTTCGCTCGCCCGGACCCGCTTCCGGCTGGAGATTGCCTTTGACCCCTTCAACTCTCCATCGACTGCGCGAAGAATGGTTCGGCAATGTGCGCGGTGACGTGCTGGCCGGGCTGGTCGTCGCGCTGGCGCTCATCCCCGAAGCCATCGCCTTTTCGATCATCGCCGGGGTCGATCCCAAGATCGGTCTCTACGCCTCCTTCTCCATCGCCGTCATCGTGGCGATCACGGGGGGCAGGCCGGGGATGATCTCGGCGGCCACCGCCGCGACCGCCGTGCTGATGGTGACGCTGGTCAAGGAGCACGGGCTGCAATACCTGCTCGCCGCCACGGTGCTGGCGGGCATCCTCCAGATCGGCGCGGGGCTGCTGAAGCTCGGCACGGTCATGCGCTTCGTCTCGCGGTCGGTGATGACGGGGTTCGTGAACGCGCTGGCGATCCTGATCTTCATGGCACAGATACCCGAACTCGTGAACGTGCCGAACCTCACCTACGTGATGGTCGCCCTCGGCCTCGCCATCATCTATCTGTTTCCCTATGTCAGCCGCGCGGTGCCCTCGCCATTGGTCTGCATCATCGTCGTCACGGCCATCGTGCTGGGCCTCGACCTCGACCTGCGCAATGTCGGCGATATGGGCGAGTTGCCCTCCACCCTGCCCGTCTTCCTGATCCCCGATATTCCGCTCACTCTGGAGACGCTCCAGATCATCCTGCCCTATTCCGCCGCCGTCGCCGCCGTGGGCCTGCTCGAATCCCTGATGACCGCCTCGATCGTGGACGAGCTGACCGATACCTCCAGCGACAAGAATCAGGAATGCATCGGGCAGGGCATCGCCAATACCGCCACCGGCTTTATCGGCGGCATGGCGGGCTGTGCGATGATCGGGCAGTCGATCATCAACGTGCAATCGGGCGGGCGCGGGCGGCTCTCCTGCTTCTGCGCGGGCATCTTCCTCTTGTTCATGTGCGTCGTGGCGGGCGATTGGGTAAAGCAGATCCCCATGGCCGCCCTCGTCGCCATCATGATCATGGTGTCCATCGGCACGTTCTCGTGGTCGTCGATCAAGAACATCCGCGAGCATCCGCGCAGCTCCTCCATCGTGATGATCGCCACGGTCGCCACCGTGGTCTACACCCACAACCTCGCCATCGGCGTCCTGATCGGGGTGCTGCTGTCGGGCATCTTCTTCGCGGGCAAGATCGCCCAGATCTTCCGCGTCACCTCGACCCTGTCCGAGGACGGCACCACCCGCCGCTACCACGTCGCGGGCCAGTTGTTCTTCGCCTCGGTGGACAGCTTCAACGCCTCCTTCGACTTCCGCGAGTCGGTGGAAAAGATCGTCATCGACGTCAGCGACGCGCATATCTGGGATATCTCCAGCGTCACGGCCCTCGACATGGTCGTGCTGAAGTTCCGCCGCGAGGGGGCCGACGTGGAGATCGTCGGCCTGAACGAGGCCAGCGAGACCATCGTGGACAAGCTCGGTGTCCACGACAAACCCGGCGCACTCGACGACCTGTTAGGCCACTGAGGATTGAACCATGGCAAAGCTGATCGCCTTCATCGATGGCTCGACCTATTCCGAAAGCGTCTGCGATCACACCGCCTGGATCGCCGGGCGCACGGATGCGAAGGTCGAAATCCTGCACATCCTCGGTCGCCGCGCGCTCTCCAGCGTACCGGGCAATCTCAGCGGCAGCATCGGCCTCGGCGCACGTTCCGCCCTGCTGGAGGAACTGGCCGAAAACGACGCACGAGCCGCGAAACTGGCGCAGGAGCGCGGACGGCTGATCCTTCAGGAATCCAAGGCCCGCATCGAAGCGGCAGGCGTGGCCGATGTCGGAACCCGGCTGCGCAACGCCGATATCGTCGAGACGATTCAGGAATACGAGGCCGGGGCCGACGTGATCGTCATCGGCAAACGCGGCGAAGCGGCGGATTTCGCACGCTTGCACCTGGGGTCGAACCTCGAACGGGTCGTACGCTCCAGCACCAGGCCCATCCTCGTCGCCTCCCGCGCGTTCAAGCCCATCGAAAAGGTGCTGATCGCCTTCGATGGTGGGCGCAGCGTCACCAAGGCGATCGATTTCATCGCGGGACTGAAAGGCTTCGACGGTCTGGATTTCCGCCTGCTGTCGGTCGGCGCGGAAAACGCCGATACACAGCGCAAGATCGAGGCGGCCCGCGACAAGCTACGCGAAGCGGGCTATGTCGCGGACGCCCGGATCGAGTCGGGAGAGCCGGAAAAGGTGATCGCGGAAATGGCCGATGCGGGCGAGACCGACCTGCTGGTCATGGGTGCCTACGGCCACTCCCGCATCCGAAACCTCATCATCGGGTCCACGACGACCGCAATGATCCGGTCGTGCAAGATCCCGGTGATGCTGTTCCGGTAGAGGGTCGCGGTCAGGCCGGATGACCTGACCGCAATCAGATCAGGGCAAGGCCAACGCCGCAACCGTCGTATCCAACGTGGCCCCATTGGCAAAGGACGCCGAAACCGGCTGCGTTCCGGTCGGATTGAAGCCGGAGCCAATCGTCAGAACTGCATCACCGAACTGCGACAGCGGCACGGCGGTCGTTTCCTCGCCGTTGATCGTGCCGGAGCCACCCGTCGCAATGATCGGCCCATCGGCCGCAATCCTCGACGGATCGACACCCGTGAAGGTGAAGTTCGTGCCGGGTCCGATAAGAACGCCCTGATCGCCGGTAATTTCAAGAGCCGTCGCGCCGAGCGCATTCGGCGCAAGCGAATAGAACGCCACGAATTCCGGTTCGGTGGGCGGCTCCGGTGGTGTCACGCCGGTAAACTGCACCGACTCGATATTGCGCGCCTCGATCCGCGACCCGTTGGCAGACGTATAGACCGTGGTGCCATTGTTCCGGCTGCCGATCGCATAGTCACTCTCCATGCCTTTCAATTCGAGAGTATCATGGCCCTTGCCCCCGTTGATCTTCTTGTCGCCGATGCCGGTCACGCGGATGACATCATCGCCCCGACCGCCGCGTACGGTATCGTTGCCCTGACCCGTCGTGATCACGTCGTCGCCTTTCTTGCCCCGGATCAGATCGTCGCCATTCGTCCCGTCGAGGGTGTCATCGCCCCGCGTGCCGGTAATGACATCGCCATCACGCCCTCCCCCGATAGGGCCACCCGGATCGACCGGGCCGCCGCCCCCATCTTCCTCGCCGATGGCAAGGGTCGTGAGAACCGGGTCGCTATCATCGGGATCCACGGGGATCGGACCGGCACCGTCGCCGATGCCACCGTCCGGCTCCACCGGGATCGGGCCGCTCGGGATCGGACCGGCACCATCGCCGATGCCGCCATCCGGCTCCACCGGGATCGGGCCGCTCGGGATCGGACCGGCACCGTCGCCGATGCCGGGGCCGAAAGCACCGGGCGAAGACGGCGCGCCGCAGGAACCGCCATCGGATTCGGTGGGCATCGGGCCTCTGCCGGGCTGCGACTGGCCATCGGACGGCTTCTCGGCGCGTCCCCGCTCGGTATTGGTCTTCGAGTGTCCTTCGCCACGCTCCCCTTTGACGAAGGAGTCGAAGCTGAAGTTGCTGCGCTTGTGAGGCTGCAGTCCATCGGTAATACGCATTGAATTCTCCATCGGAGGAGAGGTGTTCGCCGTGACGTCGAGGCGGCGATCCGCTCCAATTTCACACATTTCGCGTTCATACTGGAGCATACTGTACCATGGCGATACAACTCTGAAAACCGCCTAAGGTCACTTTACGTCAATCGATATGGAGCGCCTCGCGCAGCGGGCCGATGACGGTGCCGCGCACCAGCCATTGCAGGCCGATCCATGCCCCCGCGAACATCGACAGCAGGAAGACCGGCGCGCTCAGCGCAAGGACGGAGGCGGCGGAAATTCCCTGCCCCACCGTGCACCCCATGGCGAAGACGCCTCCCGTTCCCATGAGAGCGGCCCCGACGATCTGTCGTTTCAGGGTGCGGGCATCGTCGCAGGCTTCCCAGCGGAACTCCCCGTTCCACAGCGCGCCGATCACGGCTCCAATCACGGTGCCCGCAACGCCGGCCACCCCGAAGGTCAGCGCCGTGCCGCTGGATGTCATGGCGTAGATCATCGTATCCCCGAGGGGCCGCACGAAGCTGTAGCTGCGGATGGCCGTCTCGCCGAAATCCTCCGCGCTCTGCCAGGCCGTCACGGCCCACCCGGCCAGAATCGCAGAGCCTACGGCCAGACCGCACAGCACATCGCGGCGGGCCAGCGCGCGGGCGCTCGTCGACAGGATCGCGGCGATGCTCAGGGAGATGAGCCATGCAGGCATACCGGAACGCGCAGAGAGGAAATGCGCGATGCCGCTCTCGGAGGGCACGGCGATACGCTCGGGCATCAGCGAGACGCGCAGCTCGCCGACGATCCCGGCGCTGGCGATATAGCCGGTCACGCCGATCACCAGAAAGACGACGAGGCTGCTCAGATCGCCGCCTCCCAGCCGCGCGAGGGAGCCGAAGCCACAGGTTCCCACGAGCGCCATCCCGAGGCCGAACAGCGCGCCACCGAACACCGTCGAGACGAGCGGCACGGGACGCGACAGATAGAAACTCTGTGCCGGATCGAGCACGCCGACGAGATCGAGCACCGCAATCCCCGCGACCGCCACGGCGATGGCCAGCGTCCAGACGCGCAGGCGGCGGGTGCCTGCCCCGAAGATCGCGTCCTCTATGGCCCCCAGCGTGCAAAACCGCCCCAGCCGCGCGGCCAACCCCAGAACCACACCGCCAGAAAGTCCGACGAGGGGGGTGAGCCAATCGGCAAGCATGTCACTTGCATCCCTTTTCGGCGCAGAACATCTCGTAGAGAGTGCCGACGATGCAGGCGACCTTCGGGTCGGCAATGGCGTAGTAGATCGCCTTGCCCTCGCGCCGCGCGCTGACCAGCCCGTCACTGCGCAGCCGCATCAATTGCTGCGAGACGGCGGGCTGGCGCATGGACAGCAGTTTCTCGAAATCCGTCACCGTCTTCTCGCCGTCCGAGAGATAGCAGAGCATCATCAGCCGCCCCTCATGCGCCAGCGCCTTGAGGAAGGTGGTGGCGTCGCGCACATCCGTGACCATATCGGCCAGTTCTTCCGGCTCCAGCGTATCGAGATCGGGCAAGGGCATCGTCAGGGCTTTCACAGTAAGTGTCCTGCCCGCACGAAAGGCGGGCATTTCGATGATCCGACGAAATGCCCGCTCTGACGGGAACGACGAAGGGCGGCAGTTATGCCCCCCAGATATCCTGTGCGATGGCCGCATACCAGTCATAGCCTTCGGCGGCGGTGGCCGCACGCAGGTCAGCGGCGGCATCCGAGGGCGACAGGAAGCCTTCGGTCTTCGTCACCTTGTCGTCGCCCGCCACGTAATCGGCCCCGACCTTGATGCCCCATTCGTCGGCCACGAGGCTCCAGCAGGTATTGCGGAAGCGCGGCGGAAAGGCCCGCGAGCCGGTGAGCGAGGCGCGCACCGCATTCGCCACCACCTTGGCCTGCGAATTGGCCGAGAAACCCGATTTGGGCATGTCACCCTGCGCGCAGGCATCCCCGAGGACGTGGACGCCCGGAACGAGGGTCGATTCGAAGGTCGCGGGGTTCATCGGTGCCCAGTCGCCGTCGCCGGTCAGACCGGAGGCGATGGCCAGCATCCCGGCCTTCTGCGCGGGGATCATGTTGATGACGTCGCCCTCGAAGGTCTCGCCGTCCATGGTCGTCACGCTCATGGCCCCGGCATCGACCGAGGCGATACCGCCCCCGGTGAACTCCGCCGGAACCCATTCGATCATGCCGGGATAATGCGTTTCCCAGCCCTCCTGAAAGAGGCCCTGCTTGGAATGCTTGTCCTTGGCGTCGAGGATCAGGATCTTCGAATTCGGCTTTTCGGCCTTGAGGATCTTCGCGATCATCGACGCGCGCTCGTAGGGGCCGGGGGGGCAGCGGAAGGGGTTCGGCGGCGGGCAGATGATGACCGTCCCGCCATCGGCCATGGCTTTCACCTGCTTCTTGAGAAGCTGCGTCTGCGGTCCGGCCTTGTAGGCATGGGGGATGCGGGTCGCGGCCACGCCTTCGTCATAGCCTTCGTAGAGATCGTATTTGAAATCGATCCCCGGCGCGATGACGATGGCATCGGCGTCGAGCGTCGAGCCGTCGGCCAGCGTGACCCTGCCGGTCTCGACCTTCTCGGCCCGCGCATAGACCATATTGACGCCATGCGTGTTGGCGAGGTGGTCGTAGCTGTGGGTCAGGTCGTCGAACCCATAGGCATCGCCGATATAGAGGTTCGAGAAGAAGCAGGTCGTGTGCATCGGGTTCTGCTCGACCAGCGTGACGTCGAGCGCGCCGTTGGAATCCCTGGCGGCGTATTTGGCGACGGTCGCACCGCCGGGGCCGCCTCCGACGACGACCAGCTTCGGATTGGCCGCGCGGGCGACGTTCGGGGCGAAGAGCGTGGCGGCACCGGCAGCAAATGCCAGCTTCGCGGTTTCACGGCGGGTAAGGTCCATGGGATCGGCCTCCTAGTATTCCTGCAGGGAAAAATGGGCGGAGAGCGCGATGCGTTGCTCTTCGTCCAGCGAACGGGCGACGAGGCCCATCGCGGCATTGCCGCGCAGGCCGGTCGCGTAGTCCTCGAGAGCGTAATAGATATGGTCGGCGTCCAGCCCATCGAGCGCCGGCACCGCATCGGCATCGTCGCTGGCCCGGTGACAGGACGAACATTCCTGCGCCAGATACGCCCCGTATTCGAGATCGGCGCTGGCGAAATCGACCGTTTCCTCTTCTGCCCCGGATCCGAGACGGGTCACGAAACCCTCGATCAGATCGGCGGCATCATCCGCGAAGAAGTCGAGGAACATGTGATCGGCATCCTCGACGAGCACCACGTCGAGGCCGTCACGGCGCAGCGGAACATAGGTCGCGGGTGCTTCGGGCAGCGTCTCGTCCTTCTGGGCGAGAATGATCAGAACCGGCGCAGTGATATCGGCGACATACGTGTCGGCACCGGTTGCGATGCCGCCGTAATACGACAGGATCGCCGCGCCGCTCGCCTTCGTGTCGGAACAATAGAGCAGGCCGGGTACGTCGATGAGGTCGTCGTCACCGGCGACCCGCGCCTTCGCGAGCGCGACGTCGATCGAGTCTCCGAAACGCGCCGCGTACCCATCCCGGCTCCTCCGGGCGGATCGGGTCGTCGCCGGAGCGAGCAGGACCACGGCGGATGGATCGTCCCGACCTGCCGCCATGCGCGCCACCTGCTTGCCACCCCGGCTGTGGCCGATCAGGAGGGGATTCTGATGGCCTTCGGTCGCAAGCCAGTCGATCCACGCGGCGATTTCGTCATCGGCATCCTCGTCGCGGTGGGTATGGTCCATCGCGCAATCGGCCATCCCTTCCCGGCGGTCGATGCCGAGCGACAGGGTATGCGCGAGCGAGGAAATGCCCCGTTCCGCAAGGGCATCCTGCAGGGTCTCGACCAGCTCCATATCCTTGTGAGCCAGCGTCCCGTGGGTGATGAGCGCCACGGGAGCCGTGGAATCCTCCACCTCGACGAAATCCCCGAGCAGGGTCAGATCACCGTGGCGCAGGTCGACCTCACCGGCATGGACGGGGCAGGCGATGAACGCGAGGAGGACAGCAAGTCGGAGCATCCGAATTTCCGTTTCCATTCTGTAGAATCACGATGCGATAGGGTCGTTTCGCACCCGTTTCCGTCATTCCAGCAGCGAAATATCTCGAAACTTCGGACAGATGCCTGCTTTCACGAGCATGACACTACTGGCGTCGGCTACGAAGAGAGGCCGGAGGCCGAAGCCTCCGGCGTCATCTGGGTATCAGTTGCGGACGGCGGGGGTCTCGATGGGCAGACCCTGACCGCGCCACGAGGTGTAGAGTTCGAGGGCCAGGAACTCGTCCTCGCCTTTCTTGAACGGATTGCCCCGGATGTTCTTGATGCACCCCGAGAACCGGCGATGCAGCGAGCCGACACCCTGCCACTTGAAGCGATAGGTCGGGAAACCGTTGACCTGGCCCTGACTCAGATGGTCGGCCCGGATATATCTGCCGTAGTTGTCTTCGTGGCAATGGGCGCAGGACATGTCGAGTTGGCCCATGCGCGTATAGTAGAGATCCTTGCCCTGTTCGAAATACGGCGCGGCATCGCCATCGATCGCGACATCGACCGGCATACCCCGGTCGGCGTGGCGCACGAGGATCGTCATGCCCAGCATGTCGTTCTTGTCGTATTTCCACGCATCGGCCTGCATCCGTTCGGTGCGGCAGTGGTTGATCTGGTTCTCGATATTGCGGAAGGCGCGGTGGTCGCCCTCTTCCGTGAACTTCGGATAGGTCGAGCCGACGCCCTTCATCGCCTCCAGCGGATCGTCGCCATGGCAATCGGCGCAGGATTTCCCGGCGGCTCCATCGGCTTCGGTCCATGTATCCATGGCCTGATCGAGCAGCAGCATACCGGGGTTCTCGAAATCGTCGTCCTGCGCCGCGCGGGTCGATTCGATGCGGAACTGGTAGCCGGAGATGATCTCGTCCAGCGGATGATCTTCGGCGGCCGGCTCGACGGCCACGTAGCCTTCATCGAGTTCGGCAACGGCAAAGGATGCACCGGCGATCAGGAAAACGGCGGCGGTAACGGATAGGATGCGTTTCATCATGCGTCTCCCGCTCAATCTTTAAGGGTCAGAAGGTAGGCGATCACGTCCTCGACCTCCTGCGCGGACAGGATGGTCTTGTCCTGGAACTTGTCGGCGACACGGTTGAACCCGCTCGTGCGATAGAAGGCGGGCATGATCGTATCGGGCAGATCGACTTTGGGATTCACGATCCGGGCGCGCAGTTCGGCGGCGGAATAGGTATCGCCGACACCATCGAGCGTCACGCCGACCTCGCCATGGAACTGCTGCGTATCGAGCAGCGACGTTACCATATGGCAGGCAAGGCAGTTCCCGGCCTTGCGTCCCGTGAACACGGCCAACCCATTGACCGGATCGCCGGGTACCCCGGTCAGGGATTCGGTGATTTCGCTGTCGACGATCGTCACCGCATCGGGTGAGATCGCGTCGGCGGCAGATGCGGCCCCGTAAAAGGCACAGGCCATCGCCGCGCTCAGTGCGCTACGCAGGATCATCGGACCTCCCATTTCGCGGCTTTTCGCCGCGTCCGTTTTTTGCTGGTCCTAGCGTTGCCCGAGACGGCTGGTAAATTCAAGTCTTTGAATGAAATAAATCCTGCGCGGGTTTGGGAGGGGACGCGCCGGTACGGTCAGGATACGGGCAGTTTCACATCCGGCACCCATGCCCGCAGGGTTTCGAGCAGCAGGTAGGGCGAGACGAGTCCGGTCTGCTCGGCTTGCAGGGCGGCCATCGCGTCGATGGTCGCGGGCGACCATGTGCCGGGCTCGCCGAGGGGGCCGTCTGCGGAGGCGAGCCTATCCTGAACCCGGCGGACGAGCGGCTTGCGATCGGCGATCGTACAGACGGCCTCGGCCTCGATCCGGCGCGAGGGCGTTTCGACGATTTCGATCTCGACCGTTTCGGTGATGGCCGGAATGTCCTCGGTCTCGACCACGGGCTGGGCCTCGACGGTGCGTACCTCGATCTCCGTGGTTTCGGCAGGCACCGGATCGCCCTCGCCGTCGCGGTCGATGATCTTCGTGTCGATCATCTTCAGGCCCGCATTGATGCGCACCGCCTGGATCGACGCCTTGCGCAGGACGATGCGGGATTCCGGAACGGCGCTCAGCGCCTCGGTCGTCTCCACCAGCTTGCCATCCTCCACATGCGGCCGGATGACGGTGCGCGCATCGAGGGCGACGTCGGTCTCGAAGACCGCCGCGATGGCGCGCAGGCGGCGGGTCGGCTCGCTGATGATGATGCGCTTGGGTTCGCCGAAGAACGTCGCCCCCCCGTTATGGGCAGGAACGATCTCGACGGTATCGATCCGGGTTCCGTAGCGGGCGGGCGTCACCGTCAGGCGCTTGTGGGCCGGGGTGGTGACGATCTCGCGCGATCGGGTGGCGAGAACCGGCACGGTCGCGGCTTCGACGAGGCAGATATCGCTCGCGGCGAGCATGAGCGATGCTTCCCCGGCCTCGCCCTCGGGCGCGCCACCGACGATGGATTGCACGGCGGCGAGGCCGATCAGGGCGAGGACGACGAAGATTCCGGCAAAGCGCATGGACTGATCCGTATTCGGTTACGACGGCATCGCCATACCGTGAACGGGTTAACCTTCGTTGAATGATCCGCTCAGACGATCCCGCGCTTGGCCCGGATGATGCCGGAGAAATCGACCCCCGCCTCGCCCGTCTCGACCATCCGGTCATAGGCGTCATAGGCGGCGCGCCCGAAGGCGACGTCGGCCCCCGCCGCCTGCGCGGCCTCCATCGCGAGGCCGAGATCCTTGTGCATGAGACCGGCGGCGAAGCCGGGTCTGTAATCGTCGTCGGCAGAGGTCTTCGGTCCGATACCGGGCATCGGGCTGTAGGTGGTGAGCGACCAGCACTGGCCGGAGGCGGCGCTGGAGACGTCGAACAGCTTCTGCGGATCGAGGCCCAGCTTCTCGGCCAGCGCGAACCCTTCCGCGACCGAGATCATCTGGATGGCGAGCATCATGTTGTTGCAGATCTTGACGCCCTGCCCCGCCCCGGCCTCGCCGCAATGGACGACCTTCGCGCCCATGACGCACAGGATCGGCTCGGCCCGCGTGAACCCGGCTGCACTGCCCCCCACCATGAAGGCCAGCGTTCCCGCATCGGCCCCGGCCACGCCGCCGGACACGGGCGCATCGAGCATCGCGAAGCCGTCTCCGCGCGCCTCCTCGGCCAGAATGCGGGCCGTCTCGACGTCGATGGTGGAGCAATCGATGAACAGGGTATCGGGCGCGGCATGGGGGCGGATCGTCTCGCGGTAGACCCTGGCGACCACGGGACCGGCGGGCAGCATGGTGATGACGATGTCGCGGCCCGCTGCCGCCTCTTCCCCGGACGCCGCGACCCCGGCCCCCCCGATGCTCCGCGCCTTTTCGGTATCGAGGTCGAACACCGTCACTTCATGGCCCGCCCCGACCAGATTGCGGGCCATGCCCGTGCCCATGTTTCCGATACCGATGAATCCGATGGTTGCCATGTCCGGTCCCTGTCCCTAATCCGCTCAGGGCAATTTGCATTTGGGTCGATCAGAGTAGTCGGGCTTCGCGTACGACACGCAATGGTCGAGCCTGTAAGGCGAGAGGCAGCGAAAACCGATTCGGCTTCAATGCAATTTGCTCCAGGGCCGGGTGTAATCGGTCACAGTGCCGGATTCCAGACCCGGTGGACATACGAGAGGAACAGACCCATGGGCGCTCACATCATCGACGGAAAAGCCTTTGCCGCCACCGTTCGGGAAAAGGTCGCAGGCCACGTCTCGCGCATGGTCGACGAACACGGCATCAAGCCGGGCCTCGCGGTCGTGCTGGTGGGCGAAGACCCCGCCAGTCAGGTCTATGTCCGCAACAAGGGCAAGCAGACCGCCGAATCCGGCATGGCCAGCTTCGAGCACAAGCTGCCCGCCGATACCGACGAAGCGACGCTGCTCGCCATCGTCGAGAAGCTGAACGCCGATCCGTCGGTCCATGGCATCCTCGTGCAATTGCCCCTGCCCGCGCATCTCAATTCCGATCTCATCATCAACACCATCGCGCCGGAAAAGGACGTGGACGGCTTCCATGTCGTCAATGTGGGCCGTCTCGGCGCGGGGCTGAAGGCGATGATCCCCTGTACGCCCCTCGGCTCGCTGATGATGCTCAAGGATTACCATGGCGATCTGAGCGGGATGAACGCCGTGATCGTCGGGCGCTCGAACATCGTCGGCAAGCCGATGGCACAGCTTCTGCTCGGGGCGAACGCGACCCCGACCATCGCCCATTCGCGCACGAAGGATTTGGCGGATGTGGTGCGTCAGGCCGATATCGTCGTAGCCGCCGTCGGTCGGCCCGAGATGGTGCCGGGCGACTGGATAAAGCCCGGCGCGACCGTGATCGATGTCGGCATCAACCGCGTTCCCGCCCCCGAAAAGGGAGAGGGCAAGCACAAGATCGTCGGCGACGTGCATTTCGAGAGCGCCGAAAAGGTCGCCGGTGCGATCACGCCGGTACCGGGGGGTGTCGGGCCGATGACCATCGCCTGCCTGCTGGCCAATACCGTCACCGCCGCCGCCCGCAGCGCGAACCTGCCGGAGCCGGAGGGGCTGACGGCCTGAATCCTATGGACGATCTTGCCCTGCCCCGGCCGTCGTTTCGAAGGGCGCAGGCGGTGTATGGCGCTTACGGATATACGTAGAAGGTTCGCGATGAACGCCTGCTCCATATCGCGATCGAGTCCTCGATGCGATCGACCTGCTGTACCGGGGTATCTGACCATGGGGCGAGCCGTAGCAGTGATGCAGGGCCTTACAGACCTGTCCGATGCGGGTGTTCTGCGCTCCTCCCGACCGAAATCCACCCGATGAGCGTCGAACCGCTCGAAGACCGCGTCATGAAGGGCATTCTCCTGATGATGCTGGCCTTTCTGGCATTCACGGGCATCGATACGAGTGCGAAATGGCTCACGCTCGCGGGTCTGGCCACCTTGCAGGTCGTCTTCGTCCGCTATGCCGTCCACGCGCTGATCTCGTTGCTGGTCGTGCTGCCGCAGGAGGGCCGCGCGCTCTTCCATACCGAAAACATGAAACTGGAAGTGCTGCGCGGCCTGTTCCTGCTCGGCTCGACGGTCTGCAACTTCACCGCCGTCAAATACCTGTCGCTCACCTTGACCACCACGATCTTCTTCGCGGGACCGCTGGTCGTCTGCGCCCTGTCGATCCCGCTGCTGGGCGAGAAGGTCGGGCCACGGCGCTGGGCCGCGATCGTCGTCGGCTTCCTCGGCGTGCTGGTCGCGACGCAGCCCTGGGGCGAGGATGTGCACTGGGCGGTGATCTTCTCGCTCGGAGCCGTGACGATGGCGTCGTTCTACATGGTGCTGACCCGACGGCTGGCCGGGGTCGACTCGGCGGCGACGCAGCAATTCTACTCCGCATGGATCGCGACGATCCTGATCGCTCCCTTCGCCCTGAGCAACTGGACATGGCCGGAAGGCATCGCATCCTGGGCGGCGTTCTGTCTGATCGGGTTCTTCGGGTGGGGCGGGCATCAATTGCTCGTGATCGCCCATCGCTGCGCCCCTGCCTCGACGCTCGCACCCTTCGTCTACGTCCAGATCGTCTACATGACCGCATCGAGCTGGATCATCTTTCACCAGCCACCGGAGGCCCGACACATCGCCGGGGCCTTCATCATCCTGTTGAGCGGTCTCTATATCTGGATGCGGGAAAGGACGTTGCAGGCGGAGCAGGAGTGACGGTCAGGCGAGCGACCAGGACTCGATCTTCTTCGACCGGGTGATCGGAGAGACCTCACGGTCGAAATTCGCGAAATGGTCGGAGGCGAGGTGAACGGCGAAGGCATCGGCATCGTCGTACAGTTCGTAGAGAAGGATGCGTTCGCGATGCTTCGTACACACGCTAACGTCGAAACGATGGCATCCGATTTCGTTCTCGAGACTGTCACGCGCCTGTTGCTGCACCCTCGTCAGGAATGCGTCGGCCTCCTCACGCTCGACTTCGAAAACGACCGTGACAACGAACATGCGGATGTCCCATAGTTCAGGCGCACAGAAGGCGCGAAATTCTCCAATGTCATCATCCTACACCGCACTCGATTTCACACCATGACGCAGTTGTCGGATCGCATTTCATATCGTGGAAAAGGCCTCGTCCGTCCCGAATGCGTGGTTTCCCATGGGTCCGGGTGGCTGTTTGCACCGTATTGCGACGGCATCGGCGGTATAAGTGCCGTGTCTCCCTCGGGGGATACCCGCCACCATGTCGCGCTTGAATTGAATCCGGGCGTACCCGATTCGATTTTTCCCAACGGAATCGCGCTCGAAGACGGCGGCAGCTTCATTCTCACCCATCTCGGGCAGAGCCGGGGCGGGGTCTATCGTCTGTCGCCGGATGGATCGGTTTCCGTCGTGACCGACGAGATCGACGGCGCTCCGATGCCCCCGACGAACTACGCCGTGCCGGACAGCCGGGGGCGGATCTGGATCACCGTCTCGACCACGATCTCGCCTCGCGCGCTCGATTACCGGCCCACTGCCTCGACGGGATATATCGCCCTGCACGAGGGCAACCGTACCCGGATCGTCGCCGACGGGCTGGGATATACCAACGAATGCCTGCTCTCGGCGGATGAGCGGACATTATGGGTCAACGAGACCTTCGCCCGTCGGCTGACCGCCTTCGACGTGACGGAGGACGGGTTGGCCAACCGGCGCACCGTCGCGCAGTTCGGAGCGGGAATGTTCCCCGACGGCCTGACGGAGGCGGAGGACGGATCGCTGTTCGTGGTCTCCATCGTATCGAACAGGGTGCTGCGGATATGGCCGGACGGGCGGATCGAAACCCTGATCGAGGATGTGGACGCCGATCATCTCGCAGCGGTGGAGACGGCCTTTCAGGCGCATGAGATGGACCGCCCCCATCTCGACACCGTGCGCTCCGGGCGGCTTCGCAATATCTCGAACATCGCCTTCGGCGGACCGGAGCGAAGGACCGCCTATCTGGGATGCCTGCTCGGCGACGGGATCGCCACGTTCGAGGCCCCCGTCGCAGGGCGCGCCCTGCCCCACTGGACCCACGACATCACCCCCCTTCTCGCCACCTTCGGAGCTGCCCCGTGAAAAGCAACAATGTCTTCCGCATCGCCCTCTTTCCCGGTGACGGGATCGGCGACGAGATCACCGAACCGACGAGGCTCCTGCTGGACGACGTGGCCGCGCGGGTGGGAGGCTTCGGCTTCGACTGGCAGCCCTGCGAAGCAGGGGCCGCGCATTATCGGGCGCATGGGGTCGCCCTTCCCGAGAACTCGCTGAAGACGGCGCGGGAGGCCGATGCGATCCTGCTCGCGGCGATGGGATTGCCGGACGTGCGCGCCCCCGACGGGCGCGAGATCGCGCCGCAACTCGAACTGCGCTTCGATCTCGGCCTCTATGCCGGGGTGCGGCCCGTCAAGCCGTTGCCGGGGGTGCGGGCCATCCTCGCCGATCCCCGCGCCCACGATATCGACTACGTCATCATCCGCGAATCCACCGAAGGGCTGTTCGCGCCGCAGGCCCCCGGCACCCGCGACGGCGACCGCGAAGCGCGCGAAACCATGGTCATCACCCGCGAGACCAGCGAGAAGCTGTTCGATTTCTGCTTCCGTCTTGCCGGAGCGCGCGACGGGCCTCGCAAGGTGACGTCGGTGGACAAGGCGAACGTCTTTCCCGCCTTCGGCTTCTGGCGCGAAATCTTCTACGAAAGGGCGCAGGGCTTCGCGGACATCACGGCGGACCACGCCTATGTCGATGCCTTCGCGATGACCATGGTGCAAAAGCCGTGGACCATCGACGTGGCGGTCACGGAAAACATGTTCGGGGATATCCTGTCGGACCTCGGGGCCGCGCTGATGGGTGGGATGGGCTATGCGCCCTCCGCCGATATCGGGGACGACAATGCGGTATTCCAGCCCTGCCATGGCTCGGCCCCGGACATTGCGGGCAAGGGGCTGGCCAACCCCACGGCCATGATCCTGTCTGCGGCGATGATGCTGGAATGGCTGGGCGTGAAGCACGGGTCGAGCGAGGCGGAGGTCGCGGCCTCGGCCCTTCGGCGCGCGGTGGATGCCGCCTTCGAGGGCGGGCAGCTCGTGACCTGCGAACTCGGCGGCGATGCCGGGACGGCGGCAGTGTTCGCGGCGGTGAAAGAGACGCTCGCGCGGGTCGATGTCTGATCTCGCGACGGTCGCCGTGGTCGGGGCCGGATATTTCGGTCAGTTCCATCTCGATGCATGGGGACGCATGGAGGACGTGGCGCTTGCAGGGCTGTGCGAGCGCGATCCGGGCCGGGCGGAGGAGATGCGCGCGGCCTATCCGGGTCTTCGATGTTTCGACGATGCCGTGGCGATGGTCGAGGCGGTACGGCCCGATATCGTGGACATCACCGCCCCGCCCCCCGCCCATCTCGACCTGATCCGCGCGCTCAGTCCACATGTCGGGTACATCGTATGTCAGAAACCGTTCTGCGGCGGGCTGGAAGGTGCACGGCAGGCCATCGCGATTGCCGAGGCGAACGGGTGCCGTCTCGCAGTCCACGAGAACGTCCGCTATCAGCCATGGTATCGCGAGGCGAAACGACTGATGGAGGCCGGGGCCATCGGCGACCCCTACCAGATCACCTTCCGCCTGCGCCCCGGCGACGGGCAGGGACCGGACGCCTATCTCGAACGCCAGCCCTATTTCCAGCAGATGCCCCGCTTTCTGGTGCATGAGACGGCGATCCACTGGATCGACACCTTCCGCTACCTGATGGGCGACATACGCGACGTGAGCGCCCATCTGCGCCGCCTGAATCCGGCCATCGCGGGGGAGGATGCGGCGCTGATCCTCTTCGACTTCGAGAACGGCGCGCGGGGCCTCTTCGACGGCAATCGCCTCTCAGACCACGCCGCCACCAACCGCCGCCTGACCATGGGCGAGATGTGGATCGAAGGGTCGGGCGGGACAGTGCGGCTGGACGGAGAAGCGCGCCTGTGGCTGCGCCCCTTCGGGACCAACGAGGAAGTGGCGCAGCCGTTCGAATGGCACGACCACCTGTTCGGCGGCGACTGCGTCTACCTGACGTCCCGCGCGACGCTGGAAGCATGGCGGCGGGGCGAAAAGCCGGAAACCGCAGCGGCGCACTATCTCCGCAATCAGGAGATCGTCGAGACGATCTACGCTCGAGCAAAAGCCGGTTGAAGAATTGGGCATCACCCGTTTCGACCGTGATCGGAATTGCCGCCCGGCGATTCCATGGCTTGCCTCAAATCGCTTGAATGACGGCAAGCCAGACGGTATCGAATTTGTATACAAGATGTATTTCAGCGAGTCGCCGTGAAGAAGTCCGCTCTCCTCGATGCCCTGCGTGCCGGTATTCTCGACCTGACGCTTGCGCCCGGTTCCGCACTGGACGAGGCGGCCTTGTGCGAAACCTATGGCGTCTCCCGCACACCCCTGCGTGAGGTGTTGCAAAGACTGTCGGGGGACGGATACGTTACGCTGGAGGCCAATCGCGGGGCGGCGGTATCGTCCATGGACCTGCCGGTCATCCGCAGCCTGATCCAGACGGCACCGATGATCTATGCCGCCGTGGCGCGACTGGCGGCGGAGAATGCCTCCCCCGGCGGGATCGAGACGCTGAAGGACGCCCAACGCGCCTTTCGCGATGCCGGCTCTCCTGCGGAAATGGCGATCCACAACCATCGCTTCCACGAGGCCATCGGCGCGATGGCGGACAGCCCCTATCTGATGCCCAGTCTCAAGCGCCTGCTGATCGACCATACCCGCATGAGCCAGCGGTTCTACGACGCCCGCACGGCGGCGGAGCGCGACACGATCCGCAAGGCCTGCGACCAGCACGATGCGATGATCGCGGCCTTCGAGCAGCGCGCTCCGGCAGAGGCGGTCAGCCTGACGCTCGACCATTGGGCGCTGTCCCGCGACGGGATCGGGCGCTTCGTGATGCCCTCCCCCCTCCCACTCGACCCCACGCAGGAGATCAAGGATGCGGTTTGAAGGCATCTATACCCCCGTCGTGACTCCCTATTTCGACGATCATTCGATCAACGAAGCGGGATTCGAAGCGGCCATCGAGCATCTGATCGCCGCCGGGGTTCACGGGATCATCGTCGCGGGCACCACCGGCGAATACTACGCTCAGACCACCGAAGAACGCCTCCACATGATGCGCCTCGCCCGGAAGATCATCGGCACACGCCTGCCTCTCATCATCGGCACCGGGGCGATCCGCACCGAGGACAGCATCGTCTTCGCCGAGGCCGCGAAGGAGGTCGGGGCCGACGCCCTGCTGATCGCCACGCCGCCCTATGCCTATCCCACGGGCCGCGAGATCGCGCTGCACGCGCTGGCCATCGACCGGGCCGCGAACCTGCCTGCCATGCTCTACAACTATCCGGGCCGGATGAGCGTGAACATGGACGCCGAAACGCTGGATCGCCTGGGCCGCTCTCCCAATTTCTGCGCGATCAAGGAAAGTTCGGGCGACCCGAACCGTCTTCACATGCTGGCGCGGGACTACCCGCATATCGCGCTGTCCTGCGGGATGGACGATCAGGCGCTGGAATTCTTCGCCTGGGGCGCACGGTCGTGGGTCTGCGCGGGGTCGAACTTCGCGCCGGAAGCGCATCTGGCGCTCTACCGGGCCTGCGCCATCGAGGGCGATTTCACCAGGGGACGGGCGATCATGTCGGCGATGCTGCCCCTGCTCGGCGTGCTCGAACAGTGCGGCAAGTTCGTGCAATGCATCAAGCACGGCCTGACCCTGCGCGGCATCGACGCGGGGCCGCCCCGTCGTCCGCTGCAACCGCTGAACAAGGACGACAAGCGCGAACTGGCCGAGGTCATCCGCACCATGAATGTGGCGCTCGCCGCCGTGGAACGGGCTGCTGTCGAGGAGGGACGGGTATGAGCGAGAACAACCGATTTGCGCTTCCCCGGATGCGGTGCAACACGCAGTGTTGCTTCGCTGGTCCGGTGCCAGTCTCCGCTGCGGAAAACCCCGGACCGGCACCGCATCGCTTCGTGCTGCGGAGCATCCGGGGATGCGAGAATACCGGCATTTCGGGAGTTGCACGATGACCGATCTTCTGACACGCGCCGAATACGCGGCGATTGCCGCCGAAATCGATTTTCCCCGCGCGCCCTTCATCGACGGTAAGTACCGCAAGGGCAAAGGTGGCATGATGGCCACCGTGAATCCGGCCACCGGCGAGACCCTCGCCGAGATCGCCGTCTGCAATGCGCAGGACGTGGATTTCGCCGTGGGCAAGGCGCGCGAGGCCTTCGACGGGGGCGGCTGGGCCACGATGCACCCGTCCGGGCGCAAGGACGTGCTGATCCGGCTGTGCAAGCTGATCACCCGCAACCGGCGCGAACTGGCGGTGATGGAGAGCCTCGACAGCGGCAAGCCGATCCGCGATTGCGAGACCATCGATATCCCCGAGGCGATCCACTGCATCAAGTGGCACGCCGAGGCCGCCGACAAGCTCTACGACCGGACCGCCCCGGCGGGCGACGACGCCGTCGCGATGATCGTGCGCGAACCGGTGGGCGTGGTCGGGGCCGTGCTGCCGTGGAATTTTCCGCTGTTGATGCTGGCGTGGAAGATCGGGCCGGCGCTGGC
>ENA-ORXU01001088-ORXU01001088.1-marine-metagenome-genome-assembly--contig:-NODE-1088-length-24595-cov-4.818623_pt1 | contig 24595 bp, 18 predicted proteins | sample MGYA00237869_ERZ511484 | MGnify/ENA metagenome assembly ERZ511484
GGTCCTAGCATAGATGAAATAACTAAAGATCAAGATGCTTACGATATCCACGAAAAGGCACTCCATAAGTTTTTCACTCATCGCGCACAGTGTCAGGACTATGCGCAGTCAGTACTTGTTACAGACAAACAAGAGCGCATAGTGGGAGCTCACATCATTGCTCCAGAGGCCGATCACATGATCAATCTCATAGCACTAGCAATACAAAATCAGATGACAACTTCTGATCTCAAGGAATCTTTACTCGCTTATCCTAGTGCAACTCATGATGTAAAGCACTTATGGTAGGTAGACACCTCGGCTATCTATCTAGCTCAAAGTACAAATCCTCAGATTGTAAGTGCATGCCTTCAAGAAAATTCAGTGAGAGCACATCTTTATATCTACGACGTACAAGAAAAAGGCTCATCACGAAGCCGACTATGATGGCAACGATGATTAATAGTAGCGAATTAGTCTGTGCAAAGGTGGTGACGATTTGTGTCATGATAATTGGGGGTATTTATTGAGGTTGTAAATGATTTTACTCAGAGAATTGCAAGCTCGACCGCTTACTACTTTATGTCTCCAACAAAATTATTATGACCCAAATCTCTGCACAATCATCCAAAAAGATGATATCCTCGTGCAATATCCCCCTAAAGGGTTAGCCTTATAAGGGGGAAAGCTCTGCCTCCTCCGTGACTTCGTCCAATTCAACTCTGAGATTTCCGATTATAAACTCCTGCCTTTCCATGGTATTCTTTCCCATATAATAGCTCAGTATACCCTCGATCTTGGTATCCTCGTGCAGGACCACAGGCTCAAGTCTGATGTCTTCATCGATGAAGTCCTTAAATTCGTCAGGTGAGATTTCACCCAGCCCCTTGAATCGTGTGATCTCTGCTTTTCCTCGTAGCTTATTCGTAGCATCATGCTTTTCCTTCTCGCTGTAGCAGTAATATGTCTGCTTCTTATCCCGTACTCGAAACAGCGGAGTTTCCAAGATATGTAGATGACCTCGGCGTACGAGGTCTGGAAAAAACTGCAAGAAGAATGTCAATAGCAGGAGTCTGATATGCATACCATCGATATCAGCGTCAGTAGCAATTACCACCCGATTAAATCTAAGCTCATCGATGGAGTCCTCTATATTGAGCGCATGTTGCAATAGATTCAACTCTTCATTCTGATAAACAACTTTTTTACTTAGCCCAAAGCAATTAAGAGGTTTTCCTCGTAGAGAGAATACAGCTTGAGTTTGCACATCACGTGCCTTAGTGATACTACCACTGGCACTATCTCCCTCGGTAATAAATAAAGTGGTCGCTAGTTTTTTCTCGTCATCGCCTCGCTTATCAGACAGGTGTACACGACAGTCACGCAATTTCTTATTGTGTACATTGGCCTTTTTAGCTCGTTGATTAGCGAGTTTTTTGATGCCAGCAATTTCTTTACGCTCTCGCTCGCTTTGACTTATTCGCTTCTGTATCTCCTGAGCAATCTCAGGATTTCTGTGGAGATAATTATCTAATTCCTTTTTGAGAAAATTTTGGACGAAAGTCCTGATAGTTTCCTCATCGGGTCCCATATGAGTAGATCCGAGTTTGGTCTTAGTCTGGGACTCAAAGATGGGATCCTCTACGCGCAGACTTACCGCTCCGATAAGTGCCGTACGCACGTCGCGAGCGTCATAGTTCTTATTAAAATAATCTCGAAAAACCTTAACCACAGCTTCTCGGAATGCATTGAGGTGATTACCGCCTTGTGTGGTGTACTGCCCATTGACAAAGCTGTAGTATTGCTCGCTATACTGCGTGCCGTGTGTAAGAGCAACTTCTATATCATCCCCGCGGAGGTGAATGATGGGATAGCGCAGATCTTCTGATTGTGTCTTTTTTGCTAGCAGATCTTTGAGACCGTCCTTTGACACAAGTACCTTTCCATTAAATTTAATTTTGAAACCAGCATTGAGATATGCATAATTCCAGAATTGGCCTTCAAGATAATCTTCACGGTAGGTGAACTTCTTAAATATCTCTTCATCAGGTGTAAAGTGTATTAATGTACCGTTTGGTTCTTTTGTCTTTCGTTGACGTGACTCTTCTATCAATTCGCCCCTTTCAAATCGCGCATATTTCTCTTTTCCATCGCGATAGCTTGTCACTTCAAAGTTCTGCGATAAGGCATTGACCGCTTTGGTACCGACTCCATTGAGACCTACACTCTTCTTAAAAGCTTTACTGTCATATTTTCCACCAGTATTTATCCGCGATACACACTCTACCACTTTTCCTAGTGGTATCCCACGTCCATAGTCACGTATAGTTACCTGCATCTCAGTTACATCTATGTCGAGTACTTTACCGTGACCCATGAAGTACTCATCCATGCTATTATCGATGATCTCCTTGATTAGGATATATATACCATCATCCTGTGAGGCGCCATCACCAAGCTTACCTATATACATCCCTGGACGTAGACGGATATGCTCCTTCCAGTCTAGTGATCTGATCTCATTTTCTGTATATTGTACATCTGCCATAGATGGCAAAAATAGCACATGTATAAGTGTCCGTACGAGAGTATTCTAGCTCTGATCGCTTGTAAGTCATCAGAGCACTATAGTGATGAGCGTCACTAGTGCCTATGTGCCGCGACCTGGGCATGGATCTACTACGTCTCTATACCTAGTGATCACTACTGCACTGCGAGCGGCTACTCAAAAATCCAGCGCACGCTACTTCTTACATTGATACGTAGTTGCATGCAGACTCCTTATTGTCCCTACCTTTACGGCATGCTAGACATCATCGTATTGGTAGTGGCGGCCCTTGGATTTCTCCGAGGTTATTCCAAGGGATTGATCAAGAGTCTCTTTGGGCTGATATCGATTGTACTCGGTATCATCATAGCGCTCAAGGTGTCTCCCTATATCATTGATTTCATCGAAGATGCCTTTAAGCTTGATCCTCGATGGGCCCTGATTATAGGCTTCCTCTTGACCTTGGGCTTAGTCATAGCTGCGCTCAGTTACATCGCCAAGCTACTAGAAGGTATACTGAGAAGTATACGACTTAATGTAATCAATAAGCTTGCAGGGGGACTGCTTTATGGACTACTCTTCTTACTCGTCCTAGGTCTGGCTTACAACTTTCTCTTTCAGATAGACGTGATTAAGCTAGAGCAAATAGAAAAATCTCAAACATACAGCCTTGTCACTGTACTTCCTCGAGAGGCTCAAGGGGTGTGGGAGAACGTGCGACCTGCCTTTGAAGAATTCTGGGAAAGAGCGCAAGATGTCATGAATTCTAATGAAGAGTAGAGCATAACCCTATCAATTGTAACTATCACAATCTCTGAGAATAAGCTTTATTCGAGATTCGCCTACCAGAGCATAGACGATCGTCTCCTGATTCCGCCAATAATCTGGCTTGTCGTCGGCTGATCTCAACTATAACTACGTATGCGCATTCACCACGTTTATCTTATATACATCTGCACGGCACTCGCTAGTACAACTGCTAGTGGGCAGTGGGAATCTGACACCGCATTTGTCTCAGCTCAGCGTATAGCCGCACCTGTGAGCGCTACGGGTAGATCAGTAGTAGTAATTACTAGCGAGCAACTGGAGCAGTCTACAGCTCATACGGTAGATGAGTACCTGCGACTAGAAGCAGGCATCAACGTGAATACACGGCATCCTTACGGTGTACAGAGCGATATCGGCATTAGAGGCAGTTCATTTAGTCAAGTCTTAGTCCTCATGGATGATATCCGTGTAAATGACCCACTTACCGCTCACTTTAATCATCAGATTCCCATTCCTCTTTCAGAAATAGAACTCATAGAAATTGTCAGAGGACCAGCGAGCACCGTCTACGGCGCTGATGCCGTAGGAGGTGTCGTACATATCCGTACTAAGACATATGCTAACAGTAAAAAGGCGCAAGGCAGCATGGGCTCTGCGGGTATGGGTAAGGATGGACTACTCATCGCAGATGGGGTGGCTTATCAGCGATTAGGCAAGACTCTCATCAGTATAGGTGCGAGACATGCTAGAGCCAATGGTGCTACATTGACCAATCCTAACTTCGAAGCAGGAACATCGCCTAGGGAGACATATCGTCCCTATTTCGCTATCGGTAGCTACTCCGCCGCTCTGCAAAGCAAGCTGTCGCCAAGTACAAGGGTCTACGGGAGGATTGCGTTGGACCGTCGGAGCTTTTCAGCCAAATACTTCTATACACGCAGCGCATTGGACGAAAGTACCGAGGAGACCTCTGGACTGTGGACGCAGATTGCCGTCAAGACACTCAGAGCTCAAGGACGCAGTGAATGGCAATTGCACTGGCGGCGCAGCACAGATCTCTTTACATTTAATCCAAGCTTTGCGCCAAATGATCATAAGATGAATCAGTATGTGGCGTCCAGCATACACGAGTCAGTCATCTCATCGCGGTTACGCTTAGGCTATGGTGGGCAAGCTGTCTATCGTACTATCCAGAGCTCTGACCGAGGCGAACATAAGTCCATATCCGCTGGTGTTTACGGTACGTTTATCTATGCACCCGTAGATGCTCTTTCAGTAAGCGGTGGACTGCGCACGCAATATGATGATAATTATGATCTACAGCTTCTTCCCCAGCTGGCCGTGAGCTATCAGGTTCACGATTGGACTCTCAGAGCGAGCTACGGAAAAGCCGTGCGAGCTCCTGACTTCACGGAGCGTTACATTGCTACTCAGATCTCAGAATTGAGCTCTGGACGTACGCTAGGTAGACCCGATCTGCAAGAGGAGGTTTCATATAGCGTTGACATTGGAACAGACTATCGTGCGCGTCATATACAGATGAGCTTCTCTCTATTCTCTAGGACTGGTCGGGATCTTATCGATTACATACTCACTCCAGCAAGTCTCATTACCACTTCAGATGCTCTGGATCCAGCAGGAGACTATTTCTATGCTAGTAATCTGAGTCGCGCCAGTACCCATGGAGTCGAGTTTTCACTTGCTTATAAGTTCCAATTATCAGAGAGATCAACACTGCAGCTGTTACTTGATTATACCTATCTACGCTCTAGATCAGGTAGCGAGCTTCCCTCACGCTACTTGGCTAATCACCCACAGCATATGCTCCGTACAGGATTACGCTATAGCGGCACTCATATGAGCGTCAGCTATGACATGGGATATCAAAATCGAGATCCAGAAGCGCTCGAGTCTTCAGCATTTCTGGTGCCTGAGAGCTATGCGCTACATCACCTGCGCACAGATGTCTTTATCATAGACACAAAAATCGGTGTATATGGTCAAGTTTACAACCTGTGGAATGCTGATGTCCAAGAGATACTCGGAGCACAATTACCTGGTAGATGGCTCCAAGTGGGTCTGAAATGGTCTATCAGCTCTCAGCTGTTATCGCTTCCCACAGACGATCTTTGAGAGTAGATATGCCCTTGCCTGTCACAGCAGATATATACAGATGCGAAATGTCTAAATCTAGATCATCATCTATCATCGCCTGCAGCTCCTCATCGAGCAAATCAGCCTTAGTCAGTGCAAGGACGCGTGGCTTATCCAAGAGTTCTGGATTGTATAGTCGCAGTTCTCTCATGAGTATATCAAATTGACCGCTGATATCCTCACTATCTGCGGGAATCATGAAAAGCAATACAGAATTGCGCTCTATATGTCTCAGAAAGCGATGTCCTATTCCTTTGCCTAAGTGAGCGTCCTCAATGATACCTGGAATATCCGCCATGACAAATGACCGATTGTCTCTGTAGGAGACTATACCGAGATTGGGCGTCAAAGTGGTGAAAGCATAACTCGCTATTTTAGGCTTAGCAGCAGAAACGTGAGCCAGGAGGGTGGACTTGCCAGCATTTGGAAATCCCACTAGGCCTACATCCGCCAGCACCTTGAGTTCAAGTACGACTGTCTTCTCCTTACCAGGTAAGCCTGGCTGAGCATAGCGTGGTGTCTGTCGTATGCTACTCTTAAAGTGGACATTACCTAGACCGCCTTTACCGCCAGGTAGCAGGATCACCTCATCTCCATGTTCCATGATCTCTACAAGCGTCTCACCAGTCTCCTCATCAGTGGCTACGGTTCCGAGTGGCACTTCAAGGATTACGTCCTCTCCATCAGATCCAAATCTTTGATTTTGCATTCCGTTGACACCGTGACTTGCCTTGACATGCTTTTGATATCTAAGATGGAGGAGCGTCCAAAGATTGCTATTGCCACGAAGAATCACATGACCTCCACGACCGCCATCACCGCCATCTGGGCCGCCATTGGGCTTATATTTTTCCCGTCGGAGGTGAGCTGAACCAGCTCCCCCGTTACCTGATTGACAGTAGAGACGTACGTGATCTATAAAGTTTTGTAATGCCATAAGTAGCCGACAAAGGTCTGCTTATTTGCTTAGTAAGTCTAGCGCACCACCATTGCTGATAGTCTTCACAGTATCATATCGGTCCACCTGACTGAAATGACTCGTTGGTATACTTTATTGACTGCGTATGGCAATCGCCCATATCTGATCTGTGTGTATAGTTATCAACCCAAGTGATACAGTATGTGCGAGCTGTAAGATGAGGATAGTTTGCACCACTAGTAGCGACGACTATGCCGCAATTATGCGCATTAGCTAAGCAGCGCTATGAGCGCTCTCCACGTCTTACAGTAGGTTTACGACTGTAAATCATTATATTTATTTCTTGGAAAGTGCCCAGGACACAGCGAATCCTAGTTAGCACCCAGTGGAGCATTTGCGCGAAAGCGCACCTCTTAAAATACCAATACTTATGACCAAGTCCTCCATACTTATATGCCTAGGATGCATCATTTCTGTAGCACTTACTGCTCAGCTGTCTGAGGCCAATGAGCCCGCATCACAGCAGATTCTTACTGTCACTTCACCTTACCACACGGCCGATGGATACATCAGTAATCAGTGGAAATCTCTCGGTCTCTCCAGCCCTGATGATCTAGTACCGGAGCGAACCCACGTGTGGAATGATGTGATAAAAAAAGAGCGCTTCACCCAGCAATATCAAGGTATAGATGTGATAGGATCGAGCTGGACACTTCACTACAAGGATAATGAAATACAACGGGCCACCGGTAAGCTGTACGATGTCACTTCCGTGCAAATGGCACCACAGATAAGTGCAGATCTTGCAGAAGACCGCGCTAGGTTTTTCCTAGAAAACCACTTCAAAGAAGACGTAGAAATTCCTAGACCACTGCGCCTTCAAGGTACAGTAGAGTCAATGAGATTGGTACTTATAGATCAAGACTTCCCTGAGCCTACAGGTGCCATGCGACTAGCATATGAGTGCGTCACTCATCTCAACACGATAACCCACGTGCGAGAGCGGGTCTATGTAGATGCTGCTGATGGAGATATCATTACCTCCCTGTCCCTCGTATCGCACACAAGTGTAGAAGGCGTCGCCAATACATATTACTACGGAGAACAATCGATCATCACGGACAGCCTAAGTGCTGATGAGTATACACTCTGGGATGAAGGCAGAGGTGTATATACGGGCGATCTTTCTGTAAGTACTGGATTCTTCGGAAGAGATTTTATTGACTTCTTTGATGCCGATAATTACTGGGATAATCGGAATTCTCATAGAGACGAAGTGGCTGGAGATGCTCACTATTGCTCGAGCAAAATGCACGATTTTATGCTCTCTAGCTATAACTGGAAAGGACCTGACGGTAACGGGATGGAATATCGCGCCTTTGTGCATGCTGCTGGCGGGGCACCTTTTGTCAACGCTTACTGGACGGGAGAAGCCAGCTACTATGGTGATGGTGACTGCCGAGGATATGGACCACTGACTACGCTAGAAGTGGTAGGTCACGAGTATGCTCATGGATTTACACAATTCAGTTCTGGATTGATCTATCGTGGTGAATCTGGTGGAATGAATGAAGCCACCAGCGACATGTTTGGCAAAGCGCTGGAGAAACAATATGATCCTGCGGGCTTCGATTGGCTTATAGGTGAATCTTTCATAGAAAATGACGAGCTGCAATCATTTCGCAGCATGGAAGATCCCAATGCTAGAAGCAATCCTAAATACTATGGCGGACTGTACTGGGAGAACAACGGTGTTCACTCATGGAGTGGGCTCTGGAATCACTGGTTTTATTTACTCAGCGAAGGTGGCAGTGGAGTAAATGAAGGCGGCTACAGCTACAGCGTAGATTCCATCGGAATAGAAACGGCACTGGACATAGTGTTCCTTCTGCACACAGCATATCTCACACCCAATGCCACCTATTTTGAATGTCGAAATCTTAGCGAACTAGCAGTAGAAGATCTACACGGACCAGGATCAGACATCTGGGTAGCTGTAGAAGAGGCATGGAAAGCCATAGGCGTGGTATCAGAGGGCGGCACGAGTGATCTCAAAAGAGATCTTACCATTCAAGTGAATTTTGCTGACTTTGGTCTTTGTCGACCAGATAGCACTTTGGTATCTGTAAATCTATGGAATGTCGGCACAGAAACAATTCTGATGGGCGACAGCCTCTTGATTGAGTATGATGTCGATGACTATCGGAAGCAAGAATGGTTTGTCCTTGATCGCGATCTCGGAATAAATAACATTTTACCTCTTACCTTTTCCGAGGAGGCTCCTATCACTCAAGATGAGATCATGGTGACCGTCACCATCATATCTAGCGACAGCAATGTGGATAATGATTTCGCCTTTTGGTTTCAGAGTTACTCCGGGAGCACATTTGCAGATAATATATCCTTGAGAACTAGTCTCGGTACATCCGTAGAGGCAGCTTGCGATGATAGTGCAATGGTCAATATCGGCTTCCAATTTTTTAACAATGGCTGTAATGACATACCGCGTGGGACTATTCTCAATGTGAATAGTAGTAGTGAAGACGGGACACTGTCAGAAACTTATGAGTTCTTCCTTTTTCAAGGCCTTACGTCCGGCCAGAGCCTTTATTTCAGCGAATTTGTTGGAGTTATTAATCTAGGCGATGGTGAGTACAGAATCAATAGTGTCCTTAACTACGCTGATGATGAACCGGCAGATAATGATGATTTTGCCAACTTCATCCCACAGATGGTATTGACACCGGGCGCTGTTCTGGACTTCAACATCGGATCGCTCTTTGCAAATGACCAGTTTCAATATTTACCGGGTTCTTTCTCTTATTCTGACATTGTTTTGTACAACGGTAATCGTGTATATATGACCACTGGTGGTGGCAGTAGTGCAGAGATTCCCTGTAAATCGCTTGCGGATCAACTAAAAGATCAAAACAGCCGATCGTCTATCAGCTTCTGTGCAGATGCTACAGGCATTAACAACCCAGAGCTTCATTTTGATTTACTTATGAAGAGTGAGGAGTACGTTCCTTTGGCAGGACAAGATCCAGATATCAGCTGCTTATTTGAGGTCAGACTCTCCAAAAGCTATAATGTTATCTACGATATCTTGACGTCTGGCGATGATGAAGAACTTGTACACTACAGTTTTCCTCTACCTGATAACTACACAGATGAAATCAGCTTGTGGCACTTTGTTTCTAGAGGTAGCTTTATAGATGTCACTGATCCAGATATAAACCTTGGAGATGTGATCATGCTCGACAACGTCGAGATCAGAGAAGCCACAGTCTCTACAGATGTAGAGACAGCTACTACAGTGAATGTATTTCCTAATCCATCTGGCGCACTAGTAAACTTCCAGAGTAGTGAAGCGGGTATCTACGATCTATCAATCTTCACCGCTGCAGGTGTACTTGCGCAGCAGGCAACAATGGAACATAGCTATCAGTGGGATGTATCTGGCCACCCGAGCGGTGTATATATATACCAATTGACCAGTCGTGTCACTGGGGACTCTAGTGTAGGTAAAGTGGTAGTGCAATAAATGTTTACAGTCCACTGCACGTAGTATATCCTTGGCGTGCTGATGGGCTGAGACTGTCGTAAAGGTGCTGGTATAAGCTACCTAGATTTTACTTTCTAGATACTGAGCGGCTTCTTTAGCTCTGACAAAATCTGGTCTGAACTGCAGTGCCTGATTGTACATACTCAAAGCAGTGCGCGGATCACCCATCTTCTCATATGTGACTCCCTTGTAATAATAGCCCATGGCATATTGCGGATCGGTCTTGGTAGCTATTTCAAAGTGCTGGAGTGCTTGCTCAAGACTATCTTGCTCTAGATAGAGGATTCCTGTATTAAAATAAGCGTCGGTATACTGTGGATTTTGCTCATTGATCGTACGATAAAGCTCCTTGGCTTGAGCAATTCTTTCCGTGTTTTGATAGTAGAATGCTTTGTTGTGGAGAGCTTCCACTGATTCTGGATTGATGGCCACAACATTGTCATAGCAGCGTAGGGCGAGATCATCTTTTTGGTCGCTGTAGAGATTACCTAGCATCATCCAACTATCAGCATGATCAGAGTCGATCTCTGTCGCTCGCTGAAAGGACTTGATCGCGGCATCAGCATTATCCTTTTCTATGTAGATCATACCATACATAAAGAAAGCTTCAGCATACTCAGGATCCTGAACTAGTATTTCATCTATGGTCTTGAGACTCTCGTCATACTGCTTCAATATATATTGATACTCGCTGAGCTTGATCTGGGTATGTAAATCTGTAGGAAATCTCTCGGAAGCATCAAGCATTGTCTCTAGGGCTGCGCGAGACTTATAGTAATCCATCTGCGCATCTGCAAGGCTGTGGTATACCTCAGGCCTCAGGCTATCTACCTTGAGCACAGCACTATAGTCGGTAATGGCTCTCTCGTATTCACCTACGCGTACATATTGCTCAGCTCGTTGCATGAGCTCAGCCACGCCCAGATCAGTTACCGGGCCGCTATGGGAGCTTGATTCTGCTCCCTCAGAATTACAAGAAACTAGGCCCAGCATGCCCACTAGAATTACAATCACATACTTCATAGTCAGCATAACGTCTGAGATGACCGATTTGTGCAGCTCACTGCTGACTATCTGCGGCGCAGAAATGCATTGATACCCATTCCAGCTATGTCATCTAGCACGCTACCGTCACCATCCCTATCGAGAAATTTTCCGATGAGGCCCATCTCCGCACGCTCATTAGCCGCACTCTTCACGCTACGCTGGAGTAGCGATGTCACAGAGTTGGTGTCCATATTATCTTGCTGCCTTGCCTTACCCAAAGCACCTAATACGAGAGGAGCCAACTTGATCATCATGCTGCCAATGTTGCTCTTGTCTATACCGCTCATGCGCGAGATCATCTCTACACTGTTGCTTCTCGTCTGGCCTTGACCAAGAAGATGATTCAAGATACCAGCGCCGTTGACAGCCTTAGGATTTTGAACCTGTGGTCTTCCTTGGATCAGTCCCATCACATCATCAAGTACAGACCCATCATGATCACGATCAAGAGCTGAGACTAAACTCCGAGCACCATTGGGTGTGCTAGCATTCTTAGCCATGGCTGACGTGAGTAAAGAGATGATACCATTGGTAGCCGCCTCCGTCGATTTTCTGTCCGCTCCGCCCATCTGGCCAGCGAGTGCTTCTATGGCACCGTCACCTAGTGTCGACTGGAGCATTTCTAATAGATTATTCATTGTATTAGCGTTTTGCATGAAAGTAAGCATAATACCGCGGATAAGCGCACCACGGTACATGTCGGACTCTAGTCTTGGCCGCAAAGTTCGTCGGTGATAATCAGTCCGAGGTAACTTGTAAGCTGCAACGACGTTATAAGCTGCCGGAGCTGGTTCGATTTTTGCTATCATATAAGAAATAATTGTCATGCGTCACTCACTAGTCATACTACTGTTACTCTCGACAACCATAGTACGGGCATCTACTACGGATGAAAGCGCTGTACAGAATTACGTACTACTCTATCACACTGTAGCCCAAGATCTCATGGTCACAACCGGCGTACCTGCTAGCATCAAGCTTGCGCAAGGTATCTTAGAAAGCAATAGCGGTAGAAGCACATTGGCTATGGAGGCTAACAATCACTTTGGAATCAAGTGTGGCTCGCAATGGACAGGACCTACCTACTACAGAGAGGATGATGATCGAGATAAGAATGGTAAGATCAAGCCATCCTGCTTTAGGGTATTCACCAGTGCGGAGGAATCTTTCAGATTGCACTCAGAGTTTTTACGTGATCCGCGCAAAAAATACCGCTATGGCTTCTTATTTGACTTGGACGTCTCTGACTACAAGTCCTGGGCAAGAGGTTTGAAAAAATCAGGCTATGCCACTAATCCTAAGTACGCAGATCTCCTGATCAGCCTGATAGAGAAGTATCAGCTCTACCAGTTTGATCAAGTCAGGTCTGCAGATGAGATTGCAATTGCCAATCGTCCTATCATGGACACACCAGTTAAGAGTGCCACCCATCGAGACGATTTCAGCAAGCAAATCTATATTGTTAATGGTGCTCGTGCTATAAGTTATACGTCAGGTATGGATCTGGACCACGTAGCAAGCAAAGCTGGAATCTCCCTGGATCAACTTCGCTCCTATAATGAGTGGCCAGACAGAAATAGAATGCGTAAAGGAGAAAATATCTTCATAGAACCTAAGACCTCGGACTATCGTGGCACAACTAAACGTCATAAGGCAACAGGACAAGAGACCATCCACGACATAGCTCAGCTCTACGGCGTATCTGCCTCAGCCTTAGCTGAGCACAATCATACGAAAATCAGTGCCACACCGGACCGAGGTAAGAAAGTCAAGCTCAAGGGGATGAAACCTGTACAATCAATTCGCACTACTAGACCAAGCTCTGCTCCCACGGTCAATCCTGACGGTGAGTACCTATTTGAGATGACTCTTGGGGATAAGTCGACAGCGCCTGCAGCAGCTAGCTCTGACGACTTACAGTATCATACGGTGACTGCAGGTGAAACCCTCTACAGCATCAGTCGACTCTATGGCGTCTCTATAGAAGCTCTCAAGGAACTTAATAAATTATCCTCTGGAGGCGTCAGTATAGGTCAGAAAATTGCTCTATATTGAGCCTATGAAACCAAGAATTATACTAGCGCTTACTGCGCTCCTACTTAGTTGCACGGGATTAGCCGCACAGGGAGCATTTTTCGGTGTGAAGGGCGGCCTCAGTGCAGGATCACAGAAGTGGAATAATTTTTCGAGAGCTTTTCTTTACCGCGGTCATATAGCCGCGACAGTAGAAAGCAATAGCGAAACCAGCAATCGAGATTTTTATGCTCAGCTCGGATATCATCAGCGAGGTAGTACTCTGAGAAGTGCCGGTATATTCACCCAAAATGGTGTAAGATTCCGTCCGCCAAACCAAGAATTTATATTTAATAATATCAGCTTTGGATTTGGCGTCAAGCAGAAGCTTTACGGCAACAGTAAAATCGTCCCATTTTACAGTCTTGGCTTACGTGCAGAGTATACTATTGATACTAACATAGATGAATTTGATCGAGAGCAGCCACTATTTTATAGTGCTTACTTTTTTGAGACTTTCGTCAAAAAATTTGTCTATGGTGTATCAGCTGGTGGAGGTATAGAATATCCTTTCAGTGAGTTTGTAGAAGGAATACTTGAAATTAGCTTGCATCCAGATATCGGACCACAATATGACCAACTATTCCCACTTGAGAATATCGCCAATCCACGCGATCCAGGAGGTCGACCTATCACGATCCCTCCTCGTCAAGTGCGGAATTTTACGCTAGAAATAAGTGTGGGGATCAGATTTCTACGAAAAGTAATCTATATAGAATAGCAAATCTTTCGCAAGTTATTTAAACTTCTATATTCTGATGCCTACCAGGAAATCTCTAATGATGTAGAAGATTGCTTGTCAATTACTTCGCCAGAGTTTCTCATAAGAGCTTGGCTCTTACTACAACAATTGCAGGCCATCTGCACTTTACTTTCTACATCAATGGTAGAACAATAGAACTACACTAGATCAATAAGTCATGAGAGTAGCCGTATTTCGCAAAGCACACTTTAATGCCGCACATCGCGTGCACAATGACACTTGGACTGCAGCTAAAAATGCTGAAGTGTTCGGGAAGTGTAATAATGCTAATTATCATGGTCACAATTATGAGCTAATTGTCAAGGTGACGGGTGAGGTAGATCCCGAGACTGGCTATGTCATAGATCTCGGAATCCTCGCAGGTATCATCAAGCGACAGATTGAAGATCGATTTGATCACAAGAATCTCAATCTTGACACGGTGGAATTTGCAGCTTCCATACCCAGCACAGAAAACTTTGCCGTAGTGATCTACGACCTCCTCAGAGCACAATTACCTGATAGGCTAGATCTACAAGTACGCCTCTACGAGACGCCGAGAAACTTTGTGGAGTACCCCGCCTGACACGCTCGTACTTCCAAGCTATGATAAGATATCGATAGTGCTCTATACCATTATCTCATGATACTATCAGAGAATAAATAGTAGTAGGCACAGCCCAGTCGAGTAGATCGATTCCATAGACGGTCCTTTCACAGACTCTATAGCTAGAGCGGGCCCATCTCACAGTAAGAATGTGCTATATTGCGCTGAAAGCACAGCGTCTCATGCATATAGTCATCATCGGTAATGGTGTCAGCGGCATTACAGCTGCTCGACACATCCGTAAGCGATCTGATCATCAGGTCACTGTCATCTCAGCAGAAAGCGAGCACTTTTTTAGTCGTACGGCGCTCATGTATGTTTACATGGGCCATATGCGCTGGCCAGATATTAAGCCCTACGAGGATTGGTTCTGGGAAAAAAATCGAATCGATCTCGTGCACGATCGTGTGGAATCAATTGCTTATGATGAAAATCAAGTCATTTTGGCGAAAGCCAGCCCCATCACGTATGACAAGCTGATACTAGCTACTGGCTCTAAGAGCAATAAATTCGGCTGGCCAGGACAAGACTTGGAAGCTGTGTATGGACTATACTCTAAGCAAGACCTGGAGGCAATGGAGCGTTTCACTCCTGGACTACAACGGGCGGTCATCGTAGGTGGAGGCCTGATAGGTATAGAGATGGCAGAAATGTTCAGATCGCGCAAGATTGCTGTGACTATGCTCGTGCGTGAACACGACTACTGGAACAATGTGCTGCCGCCCGAGGAGGCTGCCATGATCAGTAGACATATAAGAGAACATCACATCGATCTCCGTCTCGGAGTAAATCTGGGTGAAGTCATAGATGACGGTCAAGGCAAAGCATGTGCTGTAATCATCAAGGAAACAGGCGAGCGTATCGACTGCGGCTATGTAGGACTCACGGCAGGTGTGAGTCCCCAAACCGATCTAGTAAAGGACGGCCCTATAGAAACCAATCGAGGTATACTAGTAGACGACTATCTGGAAACAAGCGTACCGGGCATCTATGCACTGGGTGACTGTGCGGAAGTGCGACAGCCCCAGCCTGGTCGCAGATCTATAGAGGCAATCTGGTACGCTGGACGGATGATGGGTGAGACCGTCGCACATACTCTAACTGGAGATCGTCAGCCTTACCGACCTCGACTGTGGTTCAACAGCGCAAAGTTTCTAGATATAGAATATCAGGTCTATGGAAACGTGACCGCCGCACTTCCCGAGGATCTACATTCTCTCTACTGGGAACATAAGGATGGACGACGCTCCATCCGTATCAACTATGACAGATCAACGGAGGCGGTCGTAGGATTCAATCTATTTGGTATAAGATATAGACACGAGGTATGTGAAAAGTGGATTTTGGATAAGACTGAGCTCAGTCAGGTGTTGCAAGATATCTCACTGGCCAATTTTGACCCAGAATTCTGCAAACAATATGAGCAAGACCTCGTAGACCTATACAATCAAGCTACTGGCAAGAACTTAAGTCTACGCAAAAAACGTAGCCTCGACCAAGTCCTCTCCTTCCTTACTCTCAGATCATGATTAACATGGAAATTATAAAAAAAATAGGACTCGGATTATTCTTTATTGCTCTACTCCTATTCACGGCATGTCTACATCTGAGTAAATTCCAGATAAATAATGATCTAAGCATAGATAATGAAGTACACAAGACAACTATCGTCTCAGCCGCCAAGCAAAGTGGACTACTCGATAGCGATCCACAAAGTATCTGGACCTTTGCGCCAAACCTCAGGTCAACAATTAAAGATGCTCAGGCAACAATCCAAAAAGAAGTAAATGCCAAGGGATTACCTGACGATGTAGCAGAATGGGATTATAAAATAGGGGATTGGAAGATCAAGGAATACATCTCAAGTATCGTGACCGCTAGTGCTGTAGGACCGATCGCGAAGTCTCCGTGGTTGTGGTTTTTCTTAACTTTTGGCCTAGGTATTATCGGTGGTTTACTTTACATCCTACCGTCCTTTGCGACACTTCCAGGAATTAAAAATGACCATGTATACCAGCGTAGTTTTCAGCGCGGACTGCGACTAGTACCCAGGGCAGCAATCCTATCACTCACCATCGGAGGGCTCCTCGGATATGGCATCATCTATATGGGAGGTAGCTGGATCTGGTCAGCCCTGACTGCAGTAGCTGGAGCCATCATACTGTACTTCGTAATGATCCAGCAGGATAGCGCTAAGCACCAACCAGCAAGATCAGCAAGTCCTGGGATCACGGGATGGTTTGGGATATTTACAGGATTATACTTAATAGGGTTTTATATATTGCTCTACTGGGCACCGAGTTACATCCAAGGTTGGATACAACTAGTAAATCCTATCAGTGAAGGTCTCAGTGGTGGACCAGCGAGTCAGTGGTTTCTCTACGGTTTCATGTACACGATTATCGTGATTGTGATGGGTATACGTATGATAGCCAAGTATAGGCACAATACCTATCAGATGATTCGCACAGGCTCTGTCATGTTCTTTCAGACAGCTTTCGCATTTCTCATTCCTGAGATAATGGTAAAGCTCAATCAGCCCTACTATGATTTTAAAAATATATGGCCACTTAATTACACATTCTTTTTTGATTGGAATTTGCAGCGGCTCCTCGACAGTGGAGGCCTTGGCATCTTCATGCTCGTATGGGGAATAGCTCTTATCGTAATAGCTGTACCAGTGATTACTTACTTTTTTGGGAAGCGCTGGTACTGCAGTTGGGTATGTGGATGTGGCGGACTAGCGGAGACTATGGGAGATCCATACCGACAGTTAAGTGATAAAAGTCTACGTGCTTGGAAAATCGAGCGATTTACGATTCATGCTGTGCTGGTGTTCGCTGTAGTGATGACAGTGCTAGTCTTAATAAGTTATTTTAGTGGATCCGCTAAGCTCGGATTTCTCAATAGTGAGCAAGTGCGTACGTGGTATGGATTTTTAATTGGTAGTGCATTTGCTGGAGTGGTAGGTACAGGATTTTATCCACTTATGGGGAATCGTATGTGGTGCCGCTTTGGATGTCCACTTGCAGCATACCTCGGCTTGGTGCAAAAGTTCAAATCGCGATTTCGTATCACCGTGAATGGAGGTCAGTGCATCTCCTGTGGTAATTGCAGTACGTACTGTGAGATGGGTATCGATGTGAGACACTATGCTCAGCGCGGTCAAGATATCGTACGATCGAGCTGTGTAGGATGTGGGGTTTGTAGCGCTGTATGCCCACGTGGTGTCCTGCGCCTAGAAAATGCATCTTCCGATATAAGTACACGCACGTCTGAGCTTCGCACTATTCATATTGGAGAAGATGAGGTAACCATGCTTAGCTAGGTAGAGGCTGTCGCCCAAATCTCTATATAAATGCTAGAGCAAAGTGCCGACATCTGTTAATACGCGTACATCATTCTATTAGAATCATTGTAACTTGCTCTGAAATTAAATTGCCCCAATACCATGAGACAGGTTATTCTAATGCTATCGATCGGATACTTCATTTCCTCATCTCTGTGTGCTCAGTCACTTGCTCCTGTAGGTGGAGGAGAGCACATCTTTTCCAAAGCTGAGGAGTGTATCACTGAGGATCAGCGCCAAGAAAGCCAGCTGATATCTGCAGCAAATAGTAAGCGCTTGCATGCTGCTGGCGTGATGCCACCTCCAGACCGTAGCTCAACTACCAGCTTTGAGTGGCCTATGCAAGCTCATCCTGATCTCGTATACAACAGCTACTACGCTATATCTAACTATGTTGATCAGGACCCTACCGATAGTATAGGCGATTACAATTGTCAAAGTAGAAGCTATGATGATCATCGAGGTACTGACTATTTCACTTGGCCATTCGATTGGTACCTCAAGGATAATGACCTCGTGGAAGTCATAGCTGCCGCCGATGGGACGATCATCTTTCATCAAGAAGATCAGGATGATGACCACTGTAATTGTTTCGGATTATGGAATGCCATCTATCTAGAGCATAGTGATGGTAGCATCAGCTGGTATGGTCACTTGAAGAAAAATAGTCTCACCTCTAAGCAGGTAGGAGATCAGGTGGTCACTGGTGAATACCTAGGAGTGCTCGCTAGCTCTGGCTGCAGTACTGGACCACACTTACACTTTGAGGTCTACGAGAGCCTTCCTTACACATTTGCTAATTTGATAGATCCCTATGAGGGCAACTGTAACAGCTTGAATACGGATAGCTGGTGGGCAGATCAGCAAAACTACGTCGAGCCGACTCTTAACGCAGCGTTGACTCATGATGCCGCACCCATGATGGGTTGCCCATCGATCCTTGAAGAGCCTCACTTCGCAGATACTTTCTATACGGATCAAATCGTCTACACGGCAGCTTACTATCGCGATCAGCAGCAGGGCGGCTTGACCACACATACACTCAGACGACCAGATAACTCCATCTACACATCATGGATACATGACAGTCCTCAGAGTTATGTTTCTTCTTACTGGTACTGGACTTGGAATCTCGGTAGTGCCCCATATGGAGAGTGGATCTATGAAGTCAGCTATGCCGGCACATCAGACACTCACACATTCGCCTATTTAGATATTGACTGTCAGAATCCTGGAGTAAATGTCTATGTAGGCCCTCTTACAGGCATGTGGAATGACGATAATAATTGGAGCAGAGGTTTCTCTCCCAAGACCTGTGATGATGTGATCATACCCACTGGTCACACAGTTATCGTACTTGCGGGAGAAACTGCGTCTTGCGATCTTCTCGACGTACTGACTGGGGCCACACTCGATGTACATCTCGGCGGTGAACTGGATGTGAACTCAGAAGGCTAAACTTGAAGAAAACAGCGACTTACCTAGCCCTGAACAGGCCATATTTCAAGATGCAGTAGATCGCTCTGAAGCCATCTTTGGCTCCGATCTTCTTGCCTTCCTCATAGGTGCGTCCGTAGTAAGAGATACCCACCTCGTAGATCCTGATATTGGGAATACGAGATAGCTTCGCCGTGACTTCTGGCTCAAAGCCAAATCGATTTTCTCGTAGCGTCAATCCTTGTACGATATCTGCACGGAAGAGCTTGTAACAAGTCTCCATATCCGTGAGATTAAGATTAGTAAACATATTAGACAAAAAGGTGAGAAACTTATTACCTAGACTATGCCAGAAAAATAAGATTCTATGCGGCTTTCCACCCATAAATCTACTGCCATATACCACGTCGGCATGGCCTTCAAGAATCGGCGGTAATAGGATGTTGTACTCTTGTGGGTCGTACTCCAAGTCCGCATCCTGAATGATGATGTAGTCGCCCGTTGCTTCTTTGATGCCGCGATGAAGTGCAGCTCCTTTGCCTTGATTAGGATCCTGGAGAAACAGCTGAAGTGGCTCATCAGGGTGAGCCGCCATATAACTCTCCAGTGCCTGCACAGAGTTGTCCGTAGACCCGTCATTGACCAGGAGGATCTCTCGATCAAGCCCTTCTGGCAACTCGACCTCTCGGATCTTCTCTAGTATGAGGTGGATGGTCCGTTCCTCATTATACACGGGTATGACTATAGACAATGTCGGCATGGCGCAAAGGTAGCTTCTAGCGGTGATGTGGGTAGATCGCAGAGTGATAAGATAGACGCACGAGGATATCTAGTCTACCAAGTATCTCTCTACAGATATCTGCTCACCCGCTGTACTGTACAGCGCAGAAATATATACACCGATAGGTAGCCGGTCTAGAGAGATGCTTCCTGATGAAGCTAGCACTCGCTCCATCACCTGCCGTCCATCTATGCTAAAGATTCTCAGAGTGGCTGGCTCATCTAGCTGGTAGTAAAGTTGTCCTTGTCGATAAGTCTGGCGTCCTTGAGCGTCAGAGATACGTATACTTGCTATTACACCCGGTAGCTGATCGCCGACTTGAGATAGTTGAGTTATTCTGTAGTAGTTGATACCTCGAGAAAATGTGCTGTGATCTACGATATATTCTTGATTGCTCGATGCATTGCGAGAAGGAATTTGCGCGACAGCGCTCCAGCTCCTACCATCCGCACTATGCTCTACGATGTAGTGACTGAGATTCCACTCTGCCTGTACGGTCCATCTCACAGTCACAGTCTGCTGCTCGTAGGACAAATCCATCTCAAGATTTCTCGCCCACATCACACTAGGAAGGCAAGGCTCCTCAAAGCAAGCCGTATCTGCACAGAAGGCCGTGGGATCAAGCGGATCACGCGTGACCACTGTCATATCGCTCACATCATAGCTTAGACTACTAACCACTTCAGAAGCCGCATCGAGCAATAGAGCGAAGTCACCATCATTGTTAAAAATGGTCGTCTCAGTATTTGGTATGCCATCACCATCCTCATCCATGTCGGTTACATTAATTCTAATAGTCTGATTTGTACCTATAATGGTACTTGCCACGAATATGTGTCGGACTCTGCCATTGACGAAGTAAAAGTCATCGGCTATCTTATAATTTAATAAGTCTATCGGCACACCAGTATTGGTTATCTCAACGTGTTCTGGACCATTATCAAACATTAATTCAGTTAGTGTAAGCTTGGGCAAGCTTGTAGGGTCGACGGCTTGCACACATATGAGCTCATAATCCGTGCCATCTTGATCAAATAGGGTATCCGGAAGATCGGCATGATTGTAGTTGGCAAAAAAGACATCGTCAAGATAAATATCGACTGTAGTGCTATTGGGATTACTCTCGATGACATCTATGGCCAGATAGTATTCTTCGATCGCATTATCATTGTCAGTGCACTCAGCGCTGATTACAAGCTCTAACTCGCAATCGTCTTGACAATCTGGTGGTTCGAGAATGAACTCCACATCACAGCCATAGATACTGCTGATCGTAACGGTAGCAGAACTCCCTATTGGAATCATCTCGATCAGTATCGCACCACCGCCTGATGCGTCTGGGTCAGCACCAGCAATCATGCCTGCGGTAGTAGATATCGTATGATCATCGCGATTGATACAGCCATCACTGAAAGGTATGACGGCACGATAGAAGCTAGTGCCATCGCACTCGATCTCAGCAAATCCTGTAAGCAAACAGCAACCGCTTTCATTTTCCAGACCTGGTGTACCGAATGTCCCAGCATCACGATCAAATTTACCAGGCATCCAATTATCAAATGCATAGAGTGCTGGCTCGCTCAGAGTCAGATCATCCAGTGATAGTGATGCACAGCGTCCGTCAGCACAGTCCGTCCAGTTCTCACCGGATGCTCCTTTACCGTCAGAGTCATTGTAGGTGACTGAGAAGACCTGATTACCATTGCAATCATCTAGCGTTACTGTCTCTCCGCCATTGGTCAAACTGCCCGTAAATTCTCCTCTGAGACAAGTCCCACAGGCTGCTAATTGCCCGATATCTCGACCAATAAGAGCGTACTGTCCTGGGTCAAGACTAGTACCGGCAGGAAATGTATACGTCACACCTGTGAAGCTCCACCCGGCTATATCGATTCCCGATGCTCCACGATTGTAAATTTCGATAAATTCAAAGTCGGTATCAGATCCCTGCCCTGAACCGTCGCCTAACTCACAGGGATTGTACATGATTTCCGTAAGTATGATATCTGCAGTGGATGCGTCACACTGAGCTACAGCATGTAGCATGACACCACAGATGAGGAATAAAATCAGGTAAGTTCTCCGCACAGTGAGAAAGGTACATATTACTTACAAGATCCATACGCTCAGCGTCAACAAATTTTTGTAACCAATCCTGTTAGAGGACGATTAGCCTGCTGATCATCTCTGTAGAGCTGCGATAGTGAAGCACATAAGCGCCTGGCAGACTCGGTAGACTAAGCCAAGAGATATCTCTACCATAAGACTCGCTGATGATACTGCCATTGATGTCCAAGATTTGAAATACAGATGTCTCATCACTTATGATAGATGAATAGACACGATGTGAAATAATAACAAACTTTGATCTGGGACTTGCATCTGATCTATATAGAACCGTTGTCGAATAACTAGGTGGTTCGCCGTCATGATAGTAAACTAGCCGGTACTTCACTGTCTCAGTTGACCTGTATGTATCTACATGTCGCAGAGTTCTACCTGAGAGAATGCTGCTTGCTTCCCACTGCTGTACAGATACATACCTAGATGGACCACTGGACCTTTCGAGCATATAGTATCCAGTCTGATGATTGATACTCGATGAGCCGACAAGTTCTACACCTGCTGCATGATCCACGGCTACGAGATCGAGTGCATCTTCAGAGAGAATGGCATTACCAATTGTGACCTCATTGATGACCATCACCTGATTAGATAAGTTGGTCGCGGTCACCTGTACGATGACGTCTACGTCTGCATCAAACATCACTTCAGTCTCTGTGAATGTTCTTTGACCAAAATTACCTGCTACACTTCCGAAGAAAATCCATGTAGCACCATCATCTAAGCTATACTCTACCTCAAAGTATCCAGGAAATGTCGCGCTGCCAAATTCTTGTACATCTACCGTAATGTCAAACAACATGTACTCAGCTCTACTGACCGGAATAGTCTGGGTCATCCATCGTACCGTGTCAGAACCACCGTTGTCATCGAGATTTTTAAATTCAAAATTTCCAAAACCATTATCCACTCCGCAGAAAGTGGAGTTGGGGTCACAGTCTCCAGTCTGACATGTAGATGACCACGTATAGTCATTACCACTATTGTCAGTTCCAGACTGTGCGCAACTAGCCTCGGTATCGAAGTTTTCTATGAAGATCGTCTGTGCATCTAGTGGCTCCAAAAGGCCAACGAAGCACAGTGCAACTAGTAAAATCGAGCTTAGCGTATATCGTAGGTTGAGCATTCTCCGAAAGGTACGACTAAGATATAGAACTGGAGATAATGAAATTGTAAAGAAGGTCATGCAATTTCTAGTCTAGTAGGGTTATTCTGATAATTATGAAGTCCCAGCGCCTCCAGAGAAATCAATCTCCGTATTGTCACCAATGTTGAGACTTTGATCCATACCCTTCATGGATACATCATTGCCTATGATCGAGCGATTGAGAGACACACCATCTAGAAGACAGTACTCCCCTACTATGCTATCTCGCAATAGACTATTGAGTACAGTTGTATTTCTCGCAATACTGACATTGGGCCCTACGATGCTATGACGGATGGCGCAGCCATCACCTATCGATACAGGTGGTATGATGATGCTCTCTGGGTATAGATCTGAAAACCTCTGCTCTACATGTGCAAGCTTGCGGGCATTAGTCTCTAGCAGTATTTCTTTGCGTCCACAGTCGTACCAGCTGTCCACTTTCATGGTGCACATCTTCACGTCTTTCTTTAGCAGCACTTCAAGACCGTCTGTCAGTTGGAATTCGCCATGGGTACGAGACTCTTTCTCAATATTGGCACCGAGGGCCTGCATGAGCATGTGCGTCTCATCGATCTTATAGATACCAGCAATCGCTAGATTGGACTTGGGGATTTCGGGTTTCTCTATCAGCTTAGTGATGCACTTATCTTCGCTTAATTCTACTACCCCAAATTGTCTTGGGTCATTGACCTTCTGTACGCCCAGCATGGAGTGATCACTGGCGAGAAATTTCTTCAAGTCGAGATCTACAATCGTGTCGCCGAGGACTATGATGATGGGACTGTCGTCCAAATATTCCCTCGCAGTCCACACCGCATGACCAAGCCCTAGTCTCTCATGCTGCACAGCATAGCTCTTCTTGATGTCTGGATACTTATCATCTAGATACACACGGATCTTATCTCCCATATACCCTACCACAAATACGTACTCGGTGATACCATGATCAATCAGCTTATCTATGATATGGCTGATAATCGGTTTGCCTGCTATAGGTATGAGAGGCTTAGGCTGAGTGTAGGTGAGTGGGCGCAACTGCGTACCTGCACCTGCTACGGGGATGAGAGCTTTCATAGTGTAGTTTACTTACTCTTATAAAAGTAAGCTCGCACTGCTTGGTTGCGTATAACCCATTTCGTGCATTAGGATTATAGGTAAATGTTTTTATCGAAATAACTGACTGTCAGTCAGGACGATATGCGATATATCAAGAGTGTCGTTGGCGTAAGTATTTGTTACGGGCGGATTTCGCCCATTTATCATGAAGTGAGTGGAGTGATATGACCATTGTGCTTTGCTTCTACTACGAGCCACATCTGCTTCAAGATCAGGTCTTTATCCTCCTCGCCATA
>ENA-ORXU01001090-ORXU01001090.1-marine-metagenome-genome-assembly--contig:-NODE-1090-length-24586-cov-3.885226_pt1 | contig 24586 bp, 26 predicted proteins | sample MGYA00237869_ERZ511484 | MGnify/ENA metagenome assembly ERZ511484
CTGCGCGGGGCAAACCGCCTCGCACAGCTTGCAAGCAATGCAGCGCTCTTCCCCATTGGGATAACGCCGCAACGCATGCTCGCCGCGAAAACGCGGGGACAGCGGGTTCTTCTCGAACGGATAGTTGAGCGTCACCTTCGGCTTGAAGAAATACTTCAGCGTCAGCGCGTGAGCCTTGAGGAATTCCCACAGGGTGAAGGATTTGATGAGTTGGGCGGCGGTCATGCTGGAATCTCGTCTAGCTGGTGGTTGATGCAGCTCGCGCTGCCTTCAGCTTCTAGAATTGAAAAATTGGGTCTCGCAGTTGCGCCAATAACGCGCCAAGTCATTACAGACTCAAATGCGCTCGTTCTCGTTACTTCAAACTCCACACGAGTGGACGGAAGCTCCTGATAAACTGCCGTAGCGTACAAGCTGTCCTCGTTGAAGTTGCGCACTTCCCAATCGCCAAGAGTCCCACCCTTGAATTCACCTACTGTCTGAAACGCTCCCTCAGACATCTCGACGGCGAACTCGAATTTGGTAGTTCTGGATGCACCGTGACGTCCGACTTCAATCCCTGCGCATGCGTAGGAGGCACTCAATGTCGGGACGAAAAGCAAGGCAGCAATAACGTTCATCACCCATACCTCGTCAGCATGAGGTAGCCAGAGATCAGCACAACAAACAGCAGGCTCATCGGCAGGAACACTTTCCAGCCAAGCCGCATCAATTGGTCATAGCGATACCGCGGCACGGTTGCCCAGATCCAGCTGAACATAAAGAAGAACACGAAGGTCTTCAGCAGGAACCAGATGAAGCCCGGCACATAATACAGCGGCGCCCAGTCGATCGGCGGCAGCCAGCCACCGAAGAACAGCAGCGTGTTGAGGCTGCACATCAGCAGAATGTTGGCATATTCACCCAGCCAGAACAGCGCGAAGGCCATCGAGCTGTATTCGGTTTGATATCCCGCCACCAACTCGCTTTCCGCTTCGGTCAAATCGAACGGTGTGCGCTGTGTTTCTGCAAGGCTGGAGATGAAAAAGAGCACCCACATCGGGAATAGCAGCGGATGCACGACATAAGCGTTGATGACACCAAGGCCGAAGCCCTGCTGGTCACGCACAATGTCATTGAGGTTGAACGTGCCGGCAAACAGCACCACGCACACCAGAATAAAGCCGATCGAAACCTCGTAAGAGATCATCTGCGCAGCGGCGCGCATGGCGGAGAAGAACGGGTATTTGGAATTACTCGCCCACCCGGCCATTGTGATGCCGTAAACCGACAACGAACTGATCGCGAGAATGTACAACAGGCCGACATTGATGTCCGCCAGCACCCAGGTCTCGGAAAACGGGATCACCGCCCACGCGACCAGTGCCACGGTAAAGGTGATGATCGGCGCAAGCAGGAAGATGCCCTTGTTAGCCGCACTGGGAATGATGGTTTCCTGCAGGAAAACCTTCAGCCCGTCCGCAAAACTTTGCAGTAAGCCAAACGGCCCGACCACATTCGGCCCGCGCCGCAGCATGATTGCGCCCAGCACCTTACGGTCGACGTAGATCACCATCGCTACAGCAAACATCACCGGTAGTGCGATCAGGAAAATTCCGATCACGGAGGCGAGGACAAGCGCAAAGCCTGCGCTCATGCCTTGGGAGATGAAGAATTCAGTCATTCCGCAGCCTCCTTCAGCGCATCGCCGTGAAGCAATTCATCCGAGCACTGCTGCATCACCGTGCTTGCACGGGCGATGGGATTGGTGAGGTAGAAATCCTTCACTGGATAGGCGCCGATTTCGATTGACGGAGCCGATCCTTTTGGAGCGGCTGGCAGCGCGCCATAGTCAGCGATCATTCCATCGTCAGCCAATGCAGGCACTTCTGCCGTCATGGCAGCACGAAGCGCCGTGTAATCGTTGAAGCCCACGTCCACACCCAGCGCATCGGCCAGAGCGCGCAGGATTGTCCAATCCTCACGCGCATCGCCGGGAGCAAAAATCGCCTTATCGGCCATTTGCACGCGGCCTTCGCTGTTCACATAAGTGCCGGGTTTTTCGGTGTAGGCGCTGGCAGGCAGGATAATATCCGCCGCATGTGCGCCCTTGTCACCATGGTGGCCGATATAGACCTTCAACGCGCCATCGAACTGGGTGAAGTCCACTTCATCCGCGCCCAATGCCAGCACAACCATCGGCTTCGCCGCAACAATATCCGCCACGCCGCCTTCCCGCGCAAACCCAAGCATCAGTGCGCCCATACGGGCCGCAGAAAAGTGCAGGACGTTGAAGCCGTTCCAGCCATCTTTCACCATGCCGAAATCATGCGCAATCCGCAGCGCAGCGCCGTGCGCGCCAGCGGCAAGACCCGCCCCGCCGATGATCACCGCAGGCTTCTCAGCCCCCTTCAGCGCATCTTGCACGTGGGCCGGCAGATTGCCGAGCACGCCAACATCGCTGCCGAGGAATTCCGCCTTGTAAGTCGTGTCCCATTCGGGCCCAACCACGAATACCTTCGCGCCATGCTTCACAGCCTTGCGCAGACGTACGTTCACCAGTGGCGCTTCCCAGCGCACATGGCTACCGATGATCAGGATAGCGTCCGCTTCCTCAATCCCGGCAAAACCGCTGTTGAAATTGACGCCAGCGAGATTCGATACGTCATAATCCATGCCGGTTTGACGGCTTTCGATCAGCGATGATCCGCTGGCCTTCAGCAGAGCCTTGGCCGCAAACATCGTTTCGCAATCGCCCATATCGCCTGCAATCGCAGCGATGGATTTGCCCGGCTTGGCCGCCGCTATCTTCTTAAAGGCGTCGTCCCAAGTGCTTTCGACCAGCTTGCCGCGTTTCCGCAGGAACACCTTGTCGAGACGTCGGCGCGTCAAGCCATCGACTTGATAGCGCGCCTTGTCAGAAATCCACTCTTCATTCACGTCATCGTTAATGCGCGGCAGCACGCGGAGCACTTCGCGGCCACGGCTATCGATCCGGATATTGGAGCCAACCGCATCCGACACATCAATGCCGAGCGTTTTCTTCAGCTCCCACGGGCGGCTTTCGTAGGCGTAAGGCCCACTGGTGAGCGCACCCACGGGGCAGAGGTCGATCACATTGGCGGACAATTCATGCTTCGCGGCCTGCTCAAGGTAGGTCGTGATCTGCATGTCTTCGCCGCGGTAAAGCGCGCCGATTTCGTCCACGCCGGCAACTTCTTCGGAAAAGCGCACGCAGCGTGTGCAGTGAATGCAGCGGGTCATGATCGTCTTGATCAGAGGGCCCATATTCTTGGACGTCACCGCGCGCTTATTCTCGTGATAGCGAGAACCGCCACGGCCATAGGCCATGGCCTGATCCTGCAAATCACACTCGCCGCCCTGATCGCAAATCGGGCAATCGAGCGGGTGATTGATGAGCAGGAATTCCATCACGCCTTCGCGCGCGGTCTTTACCATCTCGCTATCGGTACGAATTTCCTGACCAGCCGTGACGGGCAAAGCGCAGGATGCCTGCGGCTTTGGCGGCCCAGGCTTCACCTCGACCAGACACATCCGGCAGTTGCCTGCGATGCTGAGGCGTTCATGGTAGCAAAAACGCGGGATTTCCTTGCCCGCAAGCTCACACGCCTGCAGGACGGTGGCGCCGTCCGGAACCTCTATTTCAGAGCCATCTACGGTCACTTTAGGCATCGTCGTCACTTTCTACGGGCGCATCATTCTGCGCTGCCAGAATACGGAAACTTGCGGTAGCCAGCATTGAACGCATAGCCAGCGCAGACGCTTCGATTGCATTGCCGTTCCGCGTACAAATTGCCTGTACGGGAGCAAGCTGCGTAAGCGCGGCTGTCTCTTCATCCGAAGCCGGATCGGTCGCAAACAGATCGGCCACCAAATTGGGAGCGCCGAGCGCCATGCAATTGGCCACTTGATCGGTATAAGAATAGGTTTCGGCAGGCTCGCCCACCACAGCCATTGAAAGGCGCATCACCAGCGTTTGTTGCTCTTCCGCCTCGATCATTTCTTCAGCCAGACCACCTGCGAACGGGAGGCCTCCCAGCTGGATACGGCGGTAGGCGCGCGGCATTTCCCGAAAACACTCTTCGCTTACGCGTCGATCAGCGAGATCGGTGATGAGATCACCATAGACATTGGAGCGATAATCCATGACGAGCAGATCGTTCACGTCCTGCGGGAACTCGTTCGCGATGCAGGCTGTCCATGCCGCGACAGCAAGACGCTGTAACCGTTCATTACGCTCTTGCTGGGCCTGAGCAGGCACTGGCGCAGCCAGCACCGCGACAATCGGCAAGGCTATAGCGAAAACTGCGCTCTTCATTCCGCAGCCTCCTGAAGTCCGCCTTCACGCTCTGCAATGCGGCGCTCAAGCTCCGGGCGGAAATGCTTCAGTAGCCCTTGGATTGGCCATGCCGCCGCATCACCGAGAGCACAAATCGTGTGGCCTTCAACCTGTTTGGTCACCTGATACAGCATGTCGATTTCTTCGGAGCTGCTCTCGCCCGAGCGAAGCCGCTCCATCACGCGCCACATCCAGCCCGTGCCTTCACGGCATGGCGTGCACTGGCCGCAGCTTTCGTGCTTGTAGAAATAGCTGAGCCGGCTGATCGCGCGGACAATATCGGTGGATTTGTCCATCACGATAACCGCGGCAGTGCCAAGGCCTGAGCCGAGCTCTTTCAGCCCGTCAAAATCCATTGGCGCGTCCATGATTTCCGCTGCGGGAACCAACGGCACCGATGAACCGCCCGGAATGACAGCCAGCAGATTGTCCCAACCGCCGCGAATGCCGCCAGCGTGCTTTTCAATCAGTTCACGGAACGGGATGCTCATCGCTTCCTCGACCACGCAAGGTGTGTTCACATGCCCGCTGATCTGGAACAGCTTGGTTCCGTGGTTTTTCTCGCGTCCAAAGCTCGAGAACCATTCGCCGCCCCGCCGCAGAATCGTGGGGACAACGGCGATGCTTTCAACATTGTTCACTGTGGTCGGGCAGCCATAAAGGCCTGCACCCGCCGGGAATGGCGGCTTCAGGCGCGGCTGCCCCTTCTTGCCTTCGAGGCTTTCAATCATCGCGGTTTCTTCGCCGCAAATGTACGCGCCAGCACCGCGGTGCATGAACACGTCGAAATCATAGCCGGAACCGCTGGCATTCTTGCCGATCAGGCCTGCGTCATAGGCTTCATCAATGGCGGCCTGCAGCGTTTCAGCTTCGCGGATGTATTCGCCGCGAATGTAAATGTACGCCGCCCTCGCCCGCATGGCGAAACCAGCGACCAGCGCACCTTCAATCAGCTTGTGCGGATCGTGGCGGATAATCTCGCGGTCCTTGCACGAACCGGGCTCGGATTCGTCAGCATTGATAACGAGGAAGGACGGACGGCCATCTTTGCTTTCCTTGGGCATGAATGACCATTTCATACCTGTCGGGAAACCAGCCCCGCCGCGTCCGCGCAGACCCGATGCCTTCACCTCTTCGATGATAGCATCCTGCCCGCGCTCGATCAGAGCCTTGGTATTGTCCCAGTCTCCGCGCTTTTCAGCAGCCTTCAGCCCCCAGTCCTGAAAGCCATAGAGATTGGTAAAAATGCGGTCTTTATCAGCGAGGCTCATGCCATGCCTCCAAACACGAAGAATGCGGCTGCCGCCAGAATAGCGACCAGCACGACAGTCTTGACAATGCCCTTGAGCACTTTCCACGCGATCACGACGAGGATCAGCGCGATTGCGATTGGGAGGATTTGGTCGATCATTCCTCGCCCTCTTTCATGGTGTAATAGACGAGGCCGACAACCAGCAAGGCGATGCCAGCGGGGGCAAATACCCAGCCTACGGTAAAGCCCAGCGAGACTATCAGGCCCGCGCCCGCGATCATGAAGGTGGTGCCGATGGCTTGTTTGTCGGCTTTGCTCCTGTCTTCAGGCATCACCATTCACCCCGATAGTCGTGATTGGCGTCGACCATTGCGGCGAGGTTCGTCGCTTCGCCAACAGGCTCTGACGTGTGACGGCCCGGTTCCTGCGTGCCAGTCTTGGGCTGTTCACCAGCGGCCAGCGCATCGAGCACGGCATCAAGCCGCTCGGTGGTCAGGTCTTCAAAATTGTCATCGTTGATCTGAACCATTGGCGCGGTGGCGCAATTGCCCATGCATTCAACTTCGCTCAGCGTCCAGAGGCCGTCCTCGGATACCTTGCCAAAATCCATGCCGCGCGACTTGCATGCCGCCATGATGTCATCAGAGCCGCGCAACATGCACGGCGTGGTGCCGCAGACCTGCACGTGAAATTTCCCAACCGGAACAAGGTTGTACATCATGTAGAAGGTGGCGACTTCGAGCACACGGATGACCGGCATATCGAGATAGTCGGCGACATATTCGATCACCGGCAATGGCAACCAGCCCTGCGTTTCCGTCTCTACGCCCACCTGACGCTGCGCCAGATCGAGCAGTGGCATCACCGCGCTTTTCTGGCGGCCTTCAGGGTATTTCTTGATGTGCCAATCGGCCTTCTCACGGTTTTCATCCGTGAAAGTCCAGCCACCAAACTGCGCGCGCAGTTCGGGAGTGTCGGGGGCGATATGTCTACCGGCCATGTGACAGTCTCCGTTCGATATAGCGGCCTACATAGAGGCCGATCACCGCAGCAAAAGCGGTGGATAGGATTTCCTTGAGCGGTGCCTCGCCGTGGAAGACCGCAAGATATGCGGCAGTGGCCGAAGCGAAAGCGGCGAAAGCTGGGACAATGATGAAGAGTTCGCGGAGGATCATGCGTGTCTCTTAGTCCACTGACCGATCCAAAAAACGAGAACGCCCATCAAATACACAGTCATATGCCCCATGCCGATTGACTCAACACCGAAGCCGTAACGGGCAATACCCAATGCGATACCAAGTGTAACAAGCACTTTCCAAAGGACTGGCGAGCGCATCACCGGTCACACTCCCCGAACACCACGTCGATCGCGCCCAGAATAGCAGTTGCATCGGGCAGCATGTGGCCCTTCGTCATGAAGTCCATCGCCTGAAGGTGCGAGAATGCAGTCGGGCGGATCTTGCAGCGATAGGGTTTGTTCGACCCATCACTAACGAGGTAAACGCCGAACTCGCCCTTGGGGCTTTCTGTTGCGACATAGACTTCACCAGCAGGCACGTGGAAACCCTCGGTGTAGAGCTTGAAGTGATGGATCAGCGCTTCCATCGACTGCTTCATCTCTGCGCGTTTCGGCGGAGATACCTTGCGGTCGTCCGACGCGATCGGACCTTCAGGCATTTCAGCAAGACATTGCTTGATGATGCGCGCGGACTGATAGACTTCCTCGCAGCGGACCATGAAGCGGTCATAGCAGTCCGAATTTGTGCCGATGGGGATTTCAAAATCCATCCGGTCATACACATCGTAAGGCTGCGATTTGCGCAAATCCCACGCGATACCGGCAGCACGGATCATTGGGCCAGAGAAGCCCCATGCAATCGCTTCTTCCTTAGAAATCAATGCGATATCGACATTGCGCTGTTTAAAGATGCGGTTGTCCTGCACCAGGCTCATCGCGTCGCCGAACAGTTCAGGCAGGCGCTTATCGACCCAGTCACCAATATCGGTGAGCAGTTTCAGCGGCACATCCTGATGCACGCCGCCGGGGCGGAAGTATGCGCTGTGCATGCGAGCGCCAGAAGCTCTCTCAAAAAAGTTGAGGCAATCCTCGCGCAGTTCAAACACCCACAAATTTGGCGTCATGGCGCCAACGTCCATCACATGCGCACCGATGTTGAGCATGTGGTTGCAGATGCGTGTCAGTTCGGCGAACATCACTCGCAGATATTGCGCGCGCTCAGGCACTTCGACGTTGAGCAGCTTTTCGATGGCCAGGACGTATGAGTATTCCTGTGCCAACGGGCTGCAGTAATCGAGCCGGTCAAAGTAAGGCAGCGCCTGCAGATAAGTCTTGTATTCAATCAGCTTTTCAGTGCCGCGGTGCAGCAGGCCGACATGCGGATCAACGCGCTCCACGATTTCACCGTCCAGCTCCATCACCATGCGCAACACGCCGTGAGCGGCAGGGTGCTGAGGGCCGAAGTTAATCGTGTAGTTGGAGATTTCCTCGCCGTCTGTGGTCGGCGATTCTTCGAGGATCATGCCGCTCATGACTTTCCTCCATTTTCTGGTTCCGTTGCGCCTTTGGTATCACGCACAGAGCCTTCGCTGGCCTCGCGGTCAGGTCGTGCTTCAGTAGGCTCGGGGGCTTCCGGCTCATCCACGCCCGATTCTTCTCCCGCCGGTGAACCCGCGCTAACTTTTTCGGCAGCTTTCTCTTCGGTCTTCGCGCCAGCGCCAGTCTCTTTCGGGCTGTCAGTCGTCGTTGGTTTGTCAACCGGCGGCATTTCGGCCTTCTCGTCCCCGGGGAGCACATAGTCGGCACCTTCCCACGGCGAAGTGAAGTCAAAACTGCGGAAATCCTGCGCCAATTCAACCGGTTCATACACGACGCGCTTTTCCTCTTCGGAATAGCGCAGTTCGGTATAACCCGTCAGCGGAAAATCCTTGCGGAAAGGGTGCCCTTCAAAGCCGTAATCGGTGAGGATGCGGCGCAAATCGGTGTTGCCGTCAAATGTGACGCCGAACATGTCAAACACTTCACGCTCCAGCCAGCCAGCGACCGGCCACAGAGTGGTTACAGTAGGAACGGGCGAATCTTCGTCCGTGCTGACCTTCACCATAACACGGTGGTTCTTAGTAAGGCTGAGGAGCATATAAACGACCTCGAACCGTTCAACACGGCCCGGAAAATCTACGCCAGCAATCTCGACGAGCTGCTGATAGGCGTGATCATCGCGCAGCGTGCGCAGAACGTCTTCGATGCTGTCGCGAGCAACGGTGAGAATGATCTCGCCATGCTCTTCGCTGCTGCCCAACACATGCGCGCCAAGCGCCTTGGTCAGCGCATCGCGCACGCCATCGTTTGAGGCGATCTTTGGGGCGGAGTGGAGGACTGTCATTGCTCTGACTTCCTGCTTCGAACCTGAGCGCCCATCGTGAGTATGAACACAGTTGCGACAAAAATCGACGCTTTCACAAGATCGGGCAGGCTGTCAGCCGATAAGATCAGAAGGGTCACAACAATGGCGATCGCTCCGGCAAACATTGGATATAGCAAACGCCTCATCGCTCGATCGTCCCGCTGCGGCGGATTTTGCGCTGCAATTGCATCACGCCATAGAGCAGCGCTTCGGCTGTTGGAGGGCAACCGGGGATATAGATATCAACCGGCACAATCCGGTCACAGCCGCGCACCACGGAATAGCTGTAATGGTAGTAGCCGCCGCCATTGGCGCAGCTACCCATCGAAATCACATATTTCGGCTCCGACATCTGATCATACACGCGGCGCAGAGCCGGTGCCATTTTGTTGCAGAGCGTACCGGCAACAATCATCACGTCAGATTGCCGCGGGCTGGCGCGCGGGGCGATGCCAAAGCGTTCCATGTCGTAACGCGGCATGTTCACGTGGATCATCTCGACTGCGCAGCACGCGAGGCCAAACGTCATCCACCAGAGCGAACCGGTGCGCGCCCATTGGAAGAGGTCCTCTGTGCTGGCGACCAAAAAGCCCTTGTCATTGACCTCTGTCTGAAGCGCGTTGAAATAGTCCGCATCGGGCTGCTTCACGTCGCCAGGCTGTGCAGCTGGCGTAAGAGTTTCGTTCACTCCCATTCGAGAGCTCCCTTCTTCCATTCATATGCAAAGCCCACCGCAAGGATGAACAGGAAAATCATCATGCCGATCCAGCCTGCCCATCCGGTGTGTTCAAGGCTGACGGCCCATGGAAACAGGAATGCTGCTTCCAGATCGAAGATAATAAACAGGATCGCAACGAGATAAAAGCGCACATCAAACTGATGGCGGGGCGCCTCGAAAGCGGGGAAGCCGCACTCATATTCGGTAAGCTTTTCAGTCGCGGGCTGGTGACTGCCCGTCAGGCGGGAAACGCCCATCGGCAGAAACACAAAGGCCACGGAAAGCCCAAATGCGATAGCAAGGAACAGCAGGATCGGAAGATACTGCACGAGGTAGGGATTGAGATCGGCCAAAGCGGACTCGGATATAGCTACAGGGTTGGTGGCGCGTTTAGGCTCCTGCCAGCCATCATGCAAGGCGGCTAAAGCCCCTATTTACGGTTGTTCTGCGGGAGTTTCCACGAGTTGCAGCGCGTGCACTTGTCCATCGCTTGGTTGAGCGCCCACCGCAACCGCGCCGCCTTGATCGTAAAAGTCCCATTGGCCGTTGCCGATATAGTAAAGCGTATCACCCGTGATTGCACCACCAAGTGGCTCTATCCAAGCGGGATTCGCACGCTCCAGAACGCGGTGCGAGGCAATCACACCGATGCCCTCGCCCAGCTCAAATGACGTGATACGATGCGGCCTGAGACCGTTCTGAACGGCGATCAGGTGATTACCGTGCAACCAAAGACCATCCACACCATCTAGCAACATCGGCTCCGCTGCACGCATCCGGTAAACATGGCGGCTGCGAAGCATGACTTGGGCAAGGCCGTAGCGGTAATCGCTGATATACAACGACGAGTTGTCGCGGCGAACGGCTATCCCTTGAGGGGAGCGAAAAGTGCCCGGAGCGATGAATGCCTGCATCGCGCTTTGAGAGATGGTGGCAGAATAGACACCGCCGCCCAAAGGATCGCTGCCATAGACGGTACCATCCGGCCCTATTGCAATATCTGAGATCGTTGCCCCGCGCGGTGCAGCCACGCGGCGGCGCTCTGCCAATGTAATCCGGTCAAGCGCGATCACCCCGCGAAACGCGGTGTCAGGATCGGGTGTTTGATGGACAACGCCGGATGCCACCCAGATCAGCCCGCGCGGTGCATCGAGCGCAATCCCGGCAAGGCTGCCTGCATTCGCGATCGGCACTTCGCGCCAATCACCGTCGAGATCGAGTGCATAGAGCCCGCGAGAAACAATACTCGTGACCAGCATCCGCCCTTCTTGCGCGTCCCACATGGCAGATTCAGGCAACCGAATTTCAAGGGGAAACCCTGTATCATTTACGCTGGATGCAAGCGGAGTTGGAAGTTGCGCGAAAGCCTTTTCGAGCGCAGCACGGTCACTTCCAGAATACATTTCCAACAATTGACGCTGGGTTGACGCTCCCGGTTCCAACGTGCGGCGCGTCAGCCAGAGCGCGTCCTGCAGCATTCCCGCGTCATCACTGGTCGCGAAGCGAGCACGCATCAAACTCCGCCTGACCGAGGCCGAATCTGGAAAATCATCAGCAAGCGCAATCAGTTCATTAAGGTTTTCGATTTCCCCCGTCGCGGCATCGACGCTGCGCCAATCCACAGGCGGCCCCATGTCGGCTACGGCAACACGGGCGACCTCTGGCGGCAGCACACTGCCCGGCAGTTCAATTTGCGACGCACAGGATGTTAGCGCCAATGCGGAGACAAGCAGGAACGACAAGCGGATCATGTGGTGCTGCGTAACACTCCCGGTCCCGGTGTCACACCCCCAGCTATGCTACCACCGCTATTTGCGAGCCATCATTTTCAGCATTTTGCGCGCGCGGTCACCGTAAGGGGGCTTCAGCCCTGCCATTCCAGCAACGTCAATCTTGGGCTGAGTATAAACAGCACGCCCGTGGCTGAATTCGCGGAAGCCTTCCGGTCCGTGGTATGCGCCAATGCCGCTCGCGCCAACGCCGCCAAAGGGCAAATCTTCTGCGCTGTTGTGGAAGATTACATCGTTCACCGTAACACCGCCAGATATTGTGCGAGCCAGCACGGCATCACGTTCTGCGCCGTCATTGCCGAAATAATACAGCGCCAGTGGCCGGGCTCCCGCATTGACGAAATCAATTGCTTCGTCGACGCTGCGATACGTCTTCACTGGCAGGACAGGCCCGAAAATCTCATCCTGCATCGCTGTCATGTCCGGCGTGGGATTACGGATGATCGTGAGCGGCATCTTGCGCGTGTTGCTGGCAGAGAAGTCCTCCCCCGCAGGGTTGATTTCCAACACGTTGCCGCCCTTGTCGCGGGCATCGGCAACCATCTCCTGCAACCGCGAATACTGGCCGTCATTGATCACGCTGGCATAATCAGGATTGTCGCGCATGGTCGGGTACTGGTCCATTGCGCCCAGCTCCAATGCGGCGATCACACCGTCTTCCATGCTTTCGGGCACCAGAAGATAATCGGGCGCGATGCAAATCTGACCTGCATTCATCATCTTGCCAGTCACGATGCGTGAACCGGTACGCTCCAAGTCGGCACTCGCTCCGATAATGGCCGGACTCTTTCCGCCCAGCTCAAGCGTGACGGGCGTCAGGTTCTTGGCAGCAGCCTGCATCACCTTGCGCCCCGTTTCGGTCGAACCTGTGAAAACCAGATGATCAAATGGCAGTGACGAAAAAGCCTGTGCCACGTCAACGCCGCCAGTAGCCACGGCCACTTCATCCGCGTCAAACCGCGCGCCGATCAACTCTGCAATCAGCTCGCTTGTTGCAGGCGTGGATTCGCTTGGTTTGATCATGGAGCGATTGCCCGCTGCAAGTGCTTGCGCCAAAGGGCCGAAGGCAAGATTGACCGGGAAATTCCACGGGCTGATGATGCCAACAACACCCTTCGGCTCGTAACGAACCTCCGCCTTGGCCCCCAGCAGTCCTAGTGGGAATTGCACGCTGCGACTATCGGGCCGAGACCAATGCGCCATCTTTTCACGGCAATATTTGGCAAAACGGATTGACACCAGAATATCGGTCAACATACTCTGCACTTCGGAACGGTTGCCGTAATCTTCGCTCATCGCGTCACACAGCGCCTTGTCGTTGTCAGCAAGCAGGGCGATCACGCGATCTATTCGGTTTCGGCGCACAGACAGCGCTTCTGGCCGCGCAGCGACGAAAGCGCGTTGCTGCGTCTCCAGCATTGGCTGCAACTGTGCGGGATCGGTAAGACTGGCAGACATTTGTAACACCTATCGTTGGTTTATATGCATTCGTATTGGCAACGCGCTCCGATTGCATTCGTTGCAACGCAAACCTAAATGAACCGCGAAACAAACCTTCATTTGCTGCCAGAAAGGCCACCATCCATGTCCGCATTCAATCAGAGCGACCCTATCGTAATCCTGTCCTTCGCTCGTACGCCCATGGGCGCGATGCAAGGTGCGCTCGCTGATGTCGCCGCAACCGATTTGGGTGCGACCGCAGTCAAGGCGGCAATGGAGCGTTCCGGCGTTGAAGGCGAGGATGTGGACCGTGTTTACATGGGCTGCGTACTTCCGGCTGGCCTTGGTCAGGCCCCTGCCCGTCAGGCTGCGCTGAAAGCGGGCCTCCCGCTCAGCGCGCAGGCCACCACGGTCAACAAGGTCTGCGGCAGCGGCATGCAAACCGTCATCATGGGCGCAGAAGCGCTCGCCACTGGCATGGCCGACACTGTTGTCGCAGGCGGCATGGAAAGCATGACCAATGCGCCATTTTTGTTGAAGAAGCACCGCTCCGGCGCGCGCATCGGACATGATATGGCCTATGATCATATGTTCCTTGATGGGCTGGAAGATGCTTATGAAGAAGGCCGCGCGATGGGCACATTCGCGCAGGACATGGCTGATAAATACCAACTTACCCGCGAAGACATGGACAGCTACTCCATCGCCTCGCTTGAGCGCGCGAACGCGGCGATTGCCAGCGGCGCTTTTGCTGACGAGGTGGTGCCGGTGACCTATTCGACACGGCGCGGTGACGTGACGGTCGATACTGATGAGGCGCCCGGCAAGGGCAAGCCTGACAAGATCCCGCAGCTTCGCCCTGCCTTCGCCAAGGATGGCACGATTACCGCTGCGACATCATCGTCGATCTCTGACGGCGCGGCCGCAGTTGTTCTTACTCGCAAAAGCGTTGCCGACGCCAAGGGGCTTACCCCTGTCGCAACAATCACCGGTCTTACCGCACACGCACAGGCCCCTGAAGAATTCACTATTGCCCCCGTTGGCGCGATTGAAAAGCTGCTGGAGCAGACCGGCTGGAACGTTGACGATGTCGATCTGTGGGAAGTGAACGAAGCTTTCGCTTGCGTTGCCATGTTTGCGATGCGCGACATCGGCATTGCGCATGACAAGATCAATGTGAATGGCGGCGGCACGGCTCTGGGTCACCCCATCGGTGCCAGCGGCACACGCATCATTGTTACGCTGATCAACGCACTGAAACAGCAGGGCAAGAAGCGCGGCATTGCTTCTTTGTGCATCGGCGGCGGTGAAGCGACAGCATTGGCGGTCGAACTCGCCTAATCAGACAGACTGCAGCTCTGCACTCGCCTTCTCTTACGAAATATGGGAAGAAGCCGGCTCCAGTCGCATTATCAATCTTAGAATAAACCACACAGGGAGTTACCATGAAGACTATTGCTAAATTTGCCGGGCTTTGCGCCGCATCGCTCACACTGGCCGCTTGCGGCGGCGCTGATACCAGCGAACCCACTGAGGCCGTGATTGACGAAACAGCAGCAGCGCCGGCTTCAGACGCGGGCACTTACACGTCAATGACCGAGGATGGCAGTGAGTTGGCGATTTCGCTAAACGCCGATGGCTCTTACGCAGTCACCGAAGCTGGTGAGCAAGTCGAAACCGGCACTTGGGAAGACACCGCAGAAGGCGCTTGCTGGACAGCTGAAGGTGCAGCAGAAGCTGACTGCGCAACATTCGCTCCAGGCACTGACGACGGCACGGTCGAAATGACCATGTCCAGTGGCGATGTGATGACGTTCTCTTACGAGAACTGAGTTTTAGCCAACCATGATTACGAAAGGGCGGCCTGCAGGTCGCCCTTTTTCGTTCAGCCGTTAGGCTCTAAACGATCAAGGCTCGCCCGCGCCCCAAAGGCGGTCCTGCTCAACCCAACCGCGATGGCCATCGACGTTGAGCTCGCACCAATTCGCAGCGCACTGGATCAGGGCACCAGTGACGCCCGGCTGCAAGTTCCAACGCAATGCGGCCTGATCGGATCCGCTCTCACGCATCGGGGCCAGCTCTTCTCCGGTCACGATGGCAGTCCGCGCATCACTAAGCAGTCCGGAGAACATCCAGCCCTGCGTACCGTCAGGCTCCTGTACAAGCCGCCACCCCTGATGCCGCCGCACGACTTTTACCGGCAGTCCGGGCCGTTCATAAACCCATTCAATCGGAAACTGCTCGCCCGCGCCCACCCGCATGTTCGCTTCTTCGGCAGAAATGCTGGCCCAATATGGCACCTCCACCTCTTGCGCTGATACGCTGGCGGGAAGGAAGGCGATTGCCGCAAGGGCAGCAAGTATTGCGGTGCGGATCATGTGATATGGCTTAGCGCGGTGGACAGAGTCGCTGCAACAGCATCCTTGCACCTTGCCTGCGCTTATGAATCTGTCTTAACAGGCGCCTTCGACGTAACCCCGCCTCTAGAGCGGGTATCTAGGGGTGAAGAATGTTTCGCAAGACGGGTATCGCTTTGACTGGTTTTCTATCGCTGATCGCAGCGCCGCAAGCTGCGTTCGCGCAAGAGCTGACGGATATCGCGCAGAATGACACAGGCGACACCGCTTGGATCATGGTGTGCAGCGCGCTGGTGCTGCTCATGACATTGCCTGGCCTCGCGCTGTTTTACGGCGGTCTTGTGCGGGCGAAAAACTTCCTCTCGGTCATGCTGCAAGTTGGCGCCGTGGCCGGGCTTGCTTCGCTATTGTGGATCGTCGTTGGATATACGCTGACCTTCGGAGACAGCGTTGGCGGTGTGATCGGCAATGGCGAAAAATGGATGCTCCTCGATTTGGGAATTGTGCGCGAAGGCATGGCCTTGCCAGAAAGTACATTCGTCCTGTTCCAAATGACCTTTGCTGCGATCACGCCTGCGCTGATGGTGGGCGCATGGGTTGACCGTGCACGCTTTGGCTGGGTCCTCGCCTTCACCGCACTCTGGGGTCTTCTGGTCTACGCACCGGTGGCGCACTGGATTTGGGGTGGCGGTTGGCTTGGGCAACTTGGCGTCACCGATTTCGCTGGCGGACTGGTTGTGCACGCAACGGCGGGCACGTCGGCGCTGGTGATCGCGCTGCTGCTGGGCAAGCGGCAGGGCTTTCCATCTTCCGCCCTGCTTCCGCATGCTCCGGCGATGACGATGCTGGGTGCAATGCTGTTGTGGGTTGGCTGGTTCGGTTTCAACGGCGGCAGCGCGCTGACCGCGACGGACGACGCCTCCAGCGCCATTATCAACACCCACGTCGCCGCTGCTGTTGCCGCGCTGGTGTGGATTTTGATTGAGAAAATCAAGTTCGGCAAACCCACCTCCATCGGCTTCGCCACGGGCGCGATTGCTGGCCTTGCGACGATTACACCTGCTGCGGGCTATATCGCTCCGGGTGCGGCAATCCTTCTGGGCATTGCTGGTTCGGTCATTTGTTATTGGGCGATTACGCTCGTGAAGAACACGCTGAGCATTGACGATTCTCTGGATGTGTTCGCCGTCCACGGCGTCGGCGGAATTCTTGGCACATTGCTGCTCGGCGTATTCATCTGGAGCGGTCTTGGCGGCACAGGCTATCCAGACTTCAGCGCAATGCCTTTGGCGATTGGCGTACAGGCCTTGGGCGTTGTGGTGGTCGTTTTGTTCAGCGCCATCGTGACCGCATTGATCGCCGTCGCGGTCAGCCTGTTTATCCCGATGCGCGTGAGCGAGGATGAAGAACTTCAGGGTCTCGACCAGGCAAGCCATGGCGAACGCTCTTGGGTGATAGACTAATCAACCATGCCAACCGCTGATTTAAGCGCGCGACGGGGCTGCTTTGCCGATCTCGCGACCTATCCGCGTGCGGTAAAACGTTTCTACGATCCACGCGGCCGTTCCACGCGGACAGAGCTGGCGGTGCTAGTCTTGCTGCCTTCAGTCGTCACATTGCTGTTTGGTCAATTGTCTGGGCTCATAAATTGGCCGGCCAATGCTCTGCGTTGGATGATCGTAATCCCGATTTTTTGGTATGCTCCAATACCCGCATCAGCGGCGCGGCGCTTCCACGACATCGGAAAGAGTGGTTGGTTCGCTTTACCCATATTGCTGATCTGCGGGGTCGCGGTTTGGGCCATCTGGAAAGACTTGGAAGTCGGCCCCCATACCTCCCATGACCTTTGGGGAAACAATGACATCGCTCAATTCATGTTCACAAGTGTGATACTTGTTTACGTCGTAGCGCTGCTGCAACCACCGAAAGATAGCAACAATCCCCACGGCCCGAACCCACGCCCGGAACCCAAGGTTATCTAGGCAGAACCGGCGTCGATTTCGACAATCTTGGCCAGCAATTTGTCGATGCAGCTGCGTGAAGTGCCAAGCGTGAAATGCGGCGCATCTATTCGCAATGTGTGGTCAGTCTCGCCTTCGCGGCCTCGCGTACACTCCGGCGAGACCACTCCATCGACCGCAGACCATATGGCCAGCGTTTGGACAGGCGGTTTCACCGAAACATCTTCTGCAAAAGGCGGGTTTTCCACCGTGTGATCATTGATCGCTTCGTAGATTTGCCAAGCACGGTTCGCGTGACGATCACCGGAAAACGGACTGGCGACTGTTACCACCATATGCAGATGCTCGGCGCAGCGGTGGCCAAGGACGCGGGCGTAGAGGCCGCCAAGGCTCCAACCGATCAATAGTACCTTCTTGCCGCTCGATCGGTGCATGGCCGCGATTCGGGCCTCCAGCCTTTTGACCTTGGCTGGGTCAGCCCCGGTATTGAGCCCCAAACGCCAGCCCTCCGGTGCGAATCCGCGTGCTTTCAAAGTTCGTCGCAGCAAGGTGGTCGATATATCGCCCGTCGCAAGGCCGGGAATGACCAGCACTGCCCTGCCCTCGCCGATCTGCGGCCCAGAACGCGCGCGGCGGAGCGGATTTACCAGCACACGCGGCACCGCCATCGCCTCTCGCAAAGTATTGCGAAGCGGCGGCGGTGCGGCGTTGTCATCAGCCAAATCAGTCGCCCGTCAGGATCCGCTCAACCAACTGCTTTACGCTTGGCGTGAAGTTGTTGGAATAAAAGGGATCGGTCTTGAACCGATATGCAGAGTGTCCTGCAAAGGCGAGATTGTCGTCGGTATCCCCGCCGTGGGCGATATCCTGCAAAGTCTTCTGGATGCAGAAGCTGCGCGGGTCGGCAAGCCGGCCTGTGGTAAAATCATCGTGGTCTTTCCATGACGAGAAACCACAATGAGACAGGCAGCCCATACAATCGGCCTGATCCTTACGGATTTCGACCTGCTTTTCAGGCGTCACAAAAACCACTGTGCTGTCCGGTGTCTTGAGAGCCTGCGTGTGGCCTTCAGCAACCCAGCCATGGGCACGCTTCAGATCGTCAGGCTTCACCCAGAAATTCTTGCCCTTTACGCCAACATCCAATTGCGCCGTATGCTCGCCCTCCTCGGACTTCGTATAAGCAATCTGGCGTTCTGAACGATGCATCAGATCATACAGGAAGGGGTTCTTGACCGCGCTGGAATAAAAGCCTGTGGGGCTGAATTTATGCAGCAGCACATCGCCTTCTTCGACGGTGCGCAGCATATCCTTCCAGCCCTGCGGAATAGGACTTTCTTCAGTCAGCAACGGCCGTGTACCGAATTGGAATGCGATTGCGCCCAGCTCTGGATTATCAATCCAGTTTTCCCAATCGCGCAGGAACCAGACACCGCCAGCCATCACTACAGGCACATCGTCGGATACGCCTTCCTTGCGCATCATTTCGCGCAATTCCTTGACCCGTGGATACGGGTCTTGCGGCACTTTGGGATCTTCGGCGTTGGACAGGCCATTGTGACCGCCAGCAAGCCAAGGGTCTTCATAGACAACCGCCGCCATAAGGTGCGGCACCTTGTGATAGGCACGCTTCCACAGGGCGCGAAACGCCCTGCCAGAGCTGATGATCGGCAAATAGTGCACATTGTGCCGCTCTGCGATTTCGGAAAGTTTGTAAGGCATACCGGCGCCGCACGTGACGCCAGTGATCATGCCCTTGGTGCGTTCTAGCACGCCTTCCAGCACTTCCTGCGCGCCGCCCATTTCCCAGAGCACGTTGATGTTGATCGCGCCTTTGCCATCGGCAATTTCATAGGCGCGCTTCACCTGTTCGGTTGCGCCATCAATCGCATATTGGATCAATTGCTGATGGCGTTCTTTACGTGTCGCCTGCGGGTATACCTGCGGGATCGGATCGCCGTTTTCGTCATAACTATCTGCATTGACGGCGCTGACTGTGCCGATGCCGCCCGCGGCCGCCCATGCGCCGGAACTTGAATGGTTGGTAGCCGAAACACCTTTACCACCTTCAATCAGCGGCCACACTTCACGGCCACCATACATAATGGGTTTAAGACCCTTGAACGTCATTATCTTCCCCGGAGGTGGAGCTGTCATCACTGATGGAAAGCTCGTTTAAATCTTCGCCCGGCTGAACGCAGGGCTCTATGTCACTTGGATCGGGCCTTCCGCCCGTCACTTCAAATTGTGCGTAATACCCTGCAATCTGAGGCTTGCGGACGAATTCGACAAGCCGATAACCGACCCGTTCAAATTCGCAAAACAGAAGCTGGGGATTGATGCCATGTTGATCCGCTGGACGGTCAACATCGACCACAATCACTTGGCCGCCTTCGCGCAGCGCCGGGCGCATACGCCAGATGAAGGCATAAGGCTCCGTGATCTCGTGATACATGTGCACCATGAAAATGCGGTCGAAACTTTCTGGCGGCAACCCCGGATCGTCGAACCCTCCGCGCGCAACGGAAACATTGTCGAGTCGATCACGTTCAACACGGCTGCCAAGACGGCGCAGCACGGCATCGTCAATATCCTGTGCCAGAACGCGGCCTTCTTCGCCGACCCGCGCGGCAAGACGAACAGTGTAGTACCCCTCGCCCGCGCCGATATCAGCAACGGTCATGCCCGGGGTGATGGCCGCTTGGTCCATCACCGTTTCGGCTTCGTTGCGATCATCGCGGATTTGCTCGGTGGAAAACGCATTAGAGCCGGTGTCAGACACCGGGCGATAAGGACGGGGGAATTCCTGACTGGTGACGGGCCGATCATCTTCCGCCACATCGCAAGCCACAAGCGCACCGCTCGCGGCAACGCACGTCAACAATCTGAAAACTGACCCTCTCACCATATACTCAGCCTCTAGCGAGGGAAATTGCCAGTGGCAAAGCGAGTTTCGTTTCATGAGCCATTCTGTTTGAGAATAAACCGATCAAGTGCGGCTTGACCCTTCATCCACCAGTTACGAGTGATCGGACTTTGAGAGAGCTTTCAACGCTTCAATTATTTTTCTGATTGAAGCGGCATAATTCGGCTTAAACTCGCCGAACGCTATATGTCCTAACCATTTCTCATCAAACAGCTCTGCCGATGTCTGCTCGGAACGCTGGCAGCTCGTCCAAGGCAAGTGACAGTTCGCGTTCGGTGATATCGAGATCGCAAACTTGATCGTTCGAGTCCCGCAAAGGCAACAGAACCGGAAGCTCTAAACGTGCCCGCTGGCCGAATCGCTTCTATTCTCTTTTTTTAACCAAACAACGCAGCGTAACTTTCGCCGTCCTACTCCACGTCCTCCACATCGACTTTCTCGCCCGTCACGCGCTGCGCCAGTGCCGCGGCGATGAAGTCGTCGATATCACCGTCCAGCACATCGTCGGGCGTGGGGCTGGTGATGCCAGTGCGCAGGTCCTTGACCATCTGGTATGGCTGCAAAACGTAGGAGCGGATCTGGTGGCCCCAGCCGATGTCGGTCTTTTCGGCATATTCACCCGCAGCCACTGCCTCGCGCTCTGCCATTTCACGTTCAAACAAACGCGCTTTCAGCATGTTCATCGCGGTGGCGCGGTTCTTATGCTGGCTGCGGTCATTCTGGCTGGCTACCACGATGCCTGTCGGCTTGTGCGTGATACGGACCGCCGAGTCCGTTGTGTTGACGTGCTGGCCGCCAGCGCCCGATGCGCGGTAGGTGTCGATTTTCAAATCGCCTTCGTTGATCTCGATACTGATGTCGTCATCAATCACCGGATAGATCCAGACGGAGCTGAAAGAAGTGTGACGCCGTGCAGAGCTGTCATATGGGCTGATCCGAACAAGGCGATGAACCCCGGTTTCGGTCTTGGCATATCCATAGGCGTTTTCGCCCTTGATCAGCAGTGTGGCCGACTTGATGCCAGCCTGATCGCCCGCGGCATACTCTACAGTCTCAACCTTGAACCCGCGCCGCTCGGCCCAGCGGCCATACATGCGGAACAACATTTCAGCCCAGTCCTGGCTTTCTGTGCCGCCAGCACCGGAATTGATCTGGAGATAGGTATCATAGCCATCGGCTTCGCCCGAAAGCAGAGCATTCACCTTGTCGCGGTCGGCACGCTTTGCCAGTGCGGCAAGGCTTTTCAAGCCGTCCTGAACAATGTCATCGTCGCCTTCAGCCTCGCCCATATCAACAAATTCGACCGCGTCAGACATCTCGGCAGAAATCTCCCGCACGGTCGCGACCGCATCTTTCAGCAGCTTATGTTCGCGGCTGATTGCCTGAGCCTTCTTGGGATCATTCCACAGGTCAGGGTCCTGCACGCGCGCTTCCAGCTCATCAAGCCGGCGCAGCGCGTGTTCCCAGTCGAGCGACTTCTTCACCAGAGCGAGCGCTGCTGTGATCCGGTCGATATGGGCCTGCCCTTCGGCACGCATGGCATTGTTCTCCGATAGGTTTGATCGGCGCGCCTAGCGCAGCGCGCGGTGTTGCGGAAGAGGTAGCGGGAATGCGAACATGGGCTGATCGTTCTTGATCAATAGATACCGCCCTGCTCCTCTGCGAAGTCCTCTGGCTCTTCGACGGTCTGTGTCGGTGCTGAAGATACAGCGGGTCCACGTTCACGCCGTCGCAATTGCGCCAAGATAACTTCGCGCATCGCGTCGATATCATCCTGCCGCTGCGTCCGGCGCGGTTCTGTATCCGGCTTGAAAGCTTCCCAGATCACGGCTGCTGTAGGTTCAATGCCCGGCCAACCCCCGAATACGCGGTTGCCCGTGCGCCGATCAATCCGCACCATCCGCACACCTGCCGGTGCGCTGAAGGGCCTGCCTGTCCAGTGGTCAATGCTTTCCGATACGAATTGACGCATGATGGGCACAGCGGTGTTACCGCCTTGAACATAACCGCCCATATTGCGCGGGGTATCGAAGCCAATGTAAGTTCCAGCGACGACGTCCGGCGAGCCCCCTACGAACCACGCATTGGTCGGGCCAGTGCTGGTTCCAGTCTTTCCGAACATCGGAATATCAAGATCGCGCAGCCGCGTGGCAGTTCCGCGCTGCACTGTGCCTTCCAGCATATGGACGGTTTGGAAAGCAGTGCGAGCGTCCATCACCTGGCGTCCGGTTCGGCCAAAACGAGGCATCGCTTCGCCATCCCATTCTTCCATATTGCATCCAGTACAATCGCGCTGATCTGATTTCCAGATCACCTGACCATCACGGTCTTGCACATAGTCGATGACAGATGGCGTATTGAGCCGTCCGTGATTGACCAATGTCGCATAGGCTCCGGTGATGCGTTCCACAGTGGTTTCACCAGCGCCTAGTGAGAACGCAGGGAACGGGTCATATTCAATGCCCTCAGGCTCCAACCCGACATCGCGGAACATGTCGATGACATTGTCCATTCCCGCATCCATCGCGATGTGCACCGTCATCAGGTTCTTCGACTGCTCGAGACCATAACGCATGGGGTATTCGCCGCCGCCGCGTCCGCCACCAAAATTGGTGAAGCATTTCTCACCCAAATTGCTGCCCTGATAATAGCAATAGCGCGTATCGGGTACTATCGTCGCCGGTGTCATGCCGTGGTCCAGCCCCGTGGCATAGACAAACGGTTTAACGGTCGATCCCGGTTGCCGGTCAGCCTGCGTCGCACGATTGAAAGAGCTCAGGCGACTGTCGAAACCGCCCTGCATGGCGAGAATGCGGCCGGTTTCAGGCTGCATCGCCAGAAATCCGCCAGAAACCTCCGGTACGGTTCGCACGCGCCAACCATTTCCGCTTGGTGAAGCCGCAATGACCTGACCGACTTCCAGTGCGTTGGGCAGGCCAGAAAGCGGTGCCTCTTCACCATCGGCAAAGCCAATTGTTGCCGAAGAACCGCTTCGCGCAGTCACAACGCCCACGCGCCAGTCATTGTAATTGATCGACAGGTAAGAGCTGCGAAGTTGATCTGTCAGATCGCCATTGGCCGGATCGATAGTCGCAAGTGGGCCGGTCCAGCCGCGATTGCCGTGATAGCGCAGCAATGCAGTACGTAGTGAATTGCGCGCAGCATCCTGCATCTCCATGTCCAGCGAAGTGCGTACCCATAGGCCGCCGGCATAGACGCTGTTCTCGCCGTCCTCTGCCTCTTCCCCGAATTGCGCGATCAACTGACGTCGCACTTCTTCCAGAAAATAGCCCGCATCGGCGGAACGCGGGGCTCGCCGGCCTTCTACCACACCGAGCGGCATAGACTGCGCTTCCACCATTTCGTTCTGCGTAATGTAGCCATTGTCCTCCATTTGGGAGAGCACAAGGTTGCGGCGCGCCTGCGCGACTTCAAAATTGTCCGCACGGCTGTATTCTTCAGGAGCGCGCGGCAAGATGGCGAGATAGGCCATCTCATGTAGATCCAAATCGTCAACATCCTTGTCGAAATACGCCAATGATGCCGCCTGAACGCCAAAGCTGCGCCGTCCCAGCGGAATTTCATTTAGGTACAAGGTTATGATGTCTTCTTTCGGCAGAACCCCTTCGATGCGGGTCGCCAGAAGCATCTCGCGCAATTTGCGCGTGATCGAATATTCATTACCGACAAGAATATTCTTGGCGACTTGCTGGGTAATGGTGGAGCCGCCAACGGCACGCTCACCCGAACCCAGTTTTGAAACATAGTCCAGCACGGCGCTTGCGAAACCGCCTGCATCAATGCCGTTGTGGCTCCAGAAGGTTTCATCTTCCGCAGAAACATAGGCATTGAGCAATTGCTCAGGCAGGTCTCGGAAATCCAGCTCTACCCGGCGCTCACGCTCATAACGGTGGACGATTTCGCCGTCCATCCCGCGGACAACGGTTGGCAGATTCGGTTGATAGTCCAGCAGCATCTCAGCGTCGGGCAAGTCTTTGGCGAGCCAAAACCAACCGAAAATCGCCAGCAGCAACGCACCGCCTAGCGCATAAAACAGCAGGCGGAACCAACGCCGCGTCTGCCACGCATGTCGGATGTTCGCCCAGGCGCCCTGCCCACCGCGCGAAACACGCCGGGTGAAGCCAGCCTCGCCGTCGATATCGACATCATCGGAAAATTCATTGCTCATAAAAATGCGCCCTAGCATGGCAAATAAAGCTGGCGCCAGAATGAATGCACTCTGCACCGGCCAATATTGTGTTTCTTATCCCGGATTGCTTTGACGTGCGAAGAATATCCGGATGGCCCGGGCAAGCACCTCTGCGAATTGCTCCTGACCCTCGGCAGAAGCAAGGGCGCGGGCTTCCTCTGGATTGGAAAT
>ENA-ORXU01001093-ORXU01001093.1-marine-metagenome-genome-assembly--contig:-NODE-1093-length-24560-cov-7.822652_pt1 | contig 24560 bp, 23 predicted proteins | sample MGYA00237869_ERZ511484 | MGnify/ENA metagenome assembly ERZ511484
GGCTGATTTTCGGGCTGATTTTCGGGCTGGCCCGTCTTCACGGGCGGCTTGTTCAGCGAGGGCTTGCCGGTGTCCGGCCCGGTCTTCTCGTCATCGCGTTCGCCGAAGTAGTGCGGACCGGACAAGGCTTCGCGCCTTGTGTACCAGGCCCACCCCAGCACCAGGAACATGGTGAGCAGGGCGAGGCAGATGACGAGCAGTGAACGACCCATGGCGGAAATCCCGGCAGCCTGACTGCCTGATGGCGGAATGGAGTACCCACGCTAGAACGCGGTCGGGAACCGACGATACCCCGGCAGTATGCGGCTGCAATCGTTTCCTCGCCAGTTGTCAGGATTTCAGGGCGATGGACGGGTACACCGGGTCCGCCATCGCCCACAGCGCATCGTAGACCCGCGGCGCACCGACGATCACTCGCCCACCCTGGCGCAGCATGTTGTCCATGTCGAACGGCTCGACTCGGCCACCGGCCTCCTCGATGAACAGCAGCGCCGCCAGGCAGTCCCAGGCGTTCATGTGGAACTCCAGATAGCCGATCAACCGGCCGGCCGCGACCATGCTCAGGCACAACGCTCCGGAGCCGGTGCGCTGGTACATGCCACCCGCTTCGAGCAACGCACGCAGCACGCTCAGCGTCGGCTCGATCGGGCCTCGCGTGGAGTGTCCGACCGAGACGGTGCCCTGCGTCAGATCCGCCACGTCGGCGACCCGGATCGGTGTGCCGTTCAGCTGCACGCCCTGGCCTCGTCGGGCCGTGAACCGGTCGCAGGCGATCGGATCCACGATCACGCCCAGCACGGTCTGTCCGGCGTGCACGCAGGCCAGCACCACGCACCAGCCGGGCGAGCCGCTCACGAACAGGGACGTGCCGTCGATCGGGTCGATGACCCAGGTGTAGCCGGACGTGCCGGCCACCGCCTCGCGCTCCTCGCCGAGGATGCCATCGTCGGGGAATGCCTCGGCAAGCGCGGTGCGGATACGATCCTCCACGCCCCGGTCCGCCTCCGACACCCAGTCCTGCAGGCCCTTGGACTCCACGACCAGCGAGGCGCGATCCTGGAACAGGCTCAGCGCCAGTGCCGCGGCATCGTCGACCACGCGCTCGGCGGTGGCGAGCCGGGCGCCGAGGTCGGCGTCCGCGACTGCGTCCGCATCGGATGGGGCGTGCTGCTCGTTCATCGGATGGGCTTACCAGTGGTGCAGCGCATCACGGTACAGGTTCTCCATGTCGACCACGTTGGCCTCGCGCGGCGCGTTGGCGATCGCCCGTCCCTGGCGCAGCGAGGACTCGGCCATCGGCCGCACGCACGACTCGTCGAAGCCCAGCCCGGACAGCCCGTTCGGCATGCCGGTGGCACGCATCAGCGCGATCAGCCGTTCGCTCAGCACCTCGCCGGACTCGGCCGGCGTGGCATCGCCCGAGCCGCTGCCCGGGGCACCGAGGAAGCTTGCTGCCTCCAGGTGGCGTTCGGGCGAGGCCTCGGCCAGGAACCGCACGATCGAGGGCGTGCTGACGATCACGCTGATGCCGTGCGGCACGAACGGCGAGGCGACCGCGTAGCCTTCGGTGGTGATGTCCTTCATCAGGTGCGTCACGCCGTAGCTCATCGCGTGCGGCAGGTGGGTGCCGGAGTTGCCGAACGCGATGCCCGCCAGCGAGGCACCCCACATCAGCCGGTCGCGCGCCTCGGTGTCCGAGGCATCGCCGACGCCGCGCACCAGGTAGCGATCGGTGATCTGCAGGGCCTCCTGCGCCACCAGGTCGCTGAACGGATTGGCGCCCTGGAGATACTGGCGCGCGGACGGTTCGGCATTCGCGGCGTGCGTGGTGTACGGGCGGGCGGTCCAGCACTCCAGCGCGTGGCAGCACAGGTCGAAGCCGGTCGAGGCCAGCACGTGGCCGGGCAGGCTGTCCAGGCAGGCCGGATCGACGATCGCATCGATCGGCAGCAGAGCCGGGCTGGCCACCACGAACTTGCAGTCCAGCTCGGTGATGCGCAGCACCGACACCGAGGTGCACTCCGAACCGGTGCCGGCGGTGGTCGGGCAGGCGATGTGCGGCAGCACCGCACGGGTGATCGGCAGCCCCTCGCCGACCGGCGGGGCGAAGTGGCGCGTGATGTCGACGCCGTGCGCCGCGACCACCACCGCCGCCTTGGCGGTATCGATGACCGAGCCTCCGCCGACCGAGACGATGACGTCGAACGCGCTGGCCGCCGGACGCGCGCTCAGGAAATCCGCGCCGCGCCGCACGCTCGCATCGTCGGGCTCCACGCGGATCTCGTCGAAGACGGCCACGTCCAGCCCGGCCGCCCTCAAGGAGGCGAGGGCGGTGGCCACCAGCGGACCGTGCACCAGGCCCGGATCGGTGAACAGCGCGGCCCGGCGGAACCCGCGCCAGGCCGCTCGTGCGCCGACCTCGGCCAGCACGCCGCGCCCGAACGTCAGCCGCGGCATCGCCACCGTGAAGCTGCTGGCGCCGTGCGTGGAGGCCGTGCCGTTCGAGGCGCTGTCGCGATAGGGATCGTGGTGCTGGCAGCCCATGGGCGAGTGTCGTCTCTAGAAAGCCTGGCCGGAGCCTGGACGGTGGATGTTGTCGGGCACGAAGCCGCCGCGTTCGGGCTGGCGCGGCTGGGGCACCCACAGCACCCGGTCCGGGTGCATGCCGGCACCCTGCACGGCGGACACCGCCGACAGGCGCATGCGGTTCAGCAGCCGCGTGTCCACCTCGCCGCAGGAGGGATGGATGCCGCCGTTGTCGGCGACGACCTTCTCCCAGGCACTCCTTCGGTCGGCCAGCGTGTCGGCGTCGGCCAGCGCCGTGCAGTCGATCCGGTTGGCATCCAGGTCGATGACGATCTCGTCGCCGTCCTCCACGAACGCGATCGGGCCGCCCAGCGCCGCCTCCGGGCCGACGTGTCCGATGACCAGTCCGACCGAGCCGCCCGAGAAGCGCGCATCGGTCATCAGCCCGACCACGATGCCCTTGTCGCGGCACAGCGTGGTGATGCGAGAGGTGGAGTCGAGCATCTCCGGCATGCCGGGCGCACCGCTCGGCCCCTCGTAGCGCACGATGACCATGTCGTGGTTCCGGAACGTGTCGGGGGCTGCCTCCAGCGTGTCGAGCAGGCGCTGCTCGCCATCGAAGATCCGCGCCCGCCCGACGAAACGGTTGTCCTCCAGGCCGCCCTCCACGCCGGCAAGCTTGAGCACCGCACTGTAGTCGGGGGACAGGTTGCCGCCGAGCACGCGCAGCCCGCCGGTGCTCTTGAACGGCTGGTCGACCGGATAGACCACGGTGCCGTCCGGCTGGCCGGTGCCCAGCCGATCCAGCTGCTCGGCCAGCGTCTCGCCGGTGCAGGTCGGCGTGTCACCGTTCAGCAGGCCGGCATCCAGCAGCGCCTTGACGATGACCTGCACGCCGCCCTTTTCGGCGATGTCCACCATCGAGTAGCGGCCGTAGGGGCGGGCATCGGTCAGCACCGGCACCACGTGCTCGGACAGGTGATTGAATTCTTCGGGCGACATGATGTCGCGGGCGAAATCGCCGAAGCCTGCCGCGCGGGCGATCTCCGGGGCGTGCAGCATGACGTTGGTCGAGCCGCCGATCGCCATCGAGACGATGATCGCGTTGCGGATCGAATCGCGGCCGACGGTGTCGCGCGGCGTCTGACCGCGCTCGATCAGCCCGGCCAGGTAGCCGACCAGCTCGTCGGGGAACTCGTCCAGCCGACGCGGATCGTCCGACGGCGGGGCGACCATGTGCAGCGGCTGCATGCCGACCACGGCGATGAAGGTCTGCATCGTGTTGTAGGTGAACATGCCGCCGCAGCTGCCGTAGCCCGGGCAGGCCTCGCGGGCGATGCGCCGCTTGAAGTCGGCGTCCGTGTCGGCCGCGGCCTGGAAGCCGGTGATGATGTCGATCGGCTGCTCGGTGAGCGAATCCCTGCCCGGGCGGATCGGCCCGTCGGACATGATGATGGCCGGGCGGTCGTGCTCCAGGAGCCCTGCCAGCGTGCCCACCGGCGGCTTGTCGCAGGCCACCACGGCGATGATGCCCTCCAGGCCGCTGGCGCTCAGGTGCTCGCACACGGTGTCGTGCGTGATCTCGCGCCCGATCAGCGAATAGCGCATCTCGCGCGTGCCGTTTCTCATGCCGTCCGAGGTGGCCACGGTGTATTCGGGCTGCACCAGCCGCAGCGGCAGCTGGCCTTCGTCCTGCCCGATCCGCGCGCGCAGCGCCGCGTGGATGGCCTCCACCTTCCGCTGCACCCCCAGGTAGCACTGGCTGTCGCCCTTGGTGCCGATCACGCCGACGGACGGCGCGTGGATCAGGTCCATGTCGGTACCGAGCTCGCGCGCGATGCCGTAGGTCTGGGCGTTGCGCCCGGGGTTGGTGTCGAACACCACCGCTTTGGATTTCTTCGTCATGCGCGCATGGTAGTCGTGACGTGGCCGCGCCTCAATACGCCCAGATGTCACGTGCGCGCAGGGTCCGCGCCCTCAGACGGTCTGGCGCACGTGCTCGATCAGCTCACTGTCCAGCGAGTTGTCCACCGTGAACCCGTGGCGCTGCTTGTAGCGGCGCACCGCACGCATCGTGTGCGTGCCGGCGATGCCGTCCACGGGGCCGTGGTACAGCGCCAGATGCTGCATCGCCTCCTGCAGCAGCATCACGTCGGCGGTGGAGGCGATCGGCGAGCCGCGCCGGTTTCTGCTCATCGGAAGTGTTCGAGACGAATGCTGCCTGTGCGAGGCCCGCATGATAGGGCCGAACTCGCCGGACCGGATCGTGCGGTGTCGGTGATGCCCGATACCTCTCCGGACGGTGCGGGCGGAGCGGTTTCCGAGCGTCGACCCGTCGTCAGACTTGCGCGATCAAGGATCTTCTTGCGCGATTCCGGAGGGTGCCTGCGCGATTCGGCGGTTGCCTGCGCGATTCGAAGCTTTGCGCGATCGACGGAAGGGTCGGTGAGCGGGGCACCGGGGTCAGGGGTGACACCAGTTGCCGGTCCGCCTCGGGACTCTGATACCGTCGACCGCCCGATCCCGAAAGGAACGACAGTCATGCCCATTCGAACAAGCCGCCTGTGCGCGATCGGTGTCGCCTTCACGCTCGGCTCGGTCACCATGAGCGTTCATGCCCAGGACCAGCGGTTGGCCTTCGGCGCCACCAACGCCCAGTCGTCGCACTACGCCTACTTCGCCGCGCTGTCGCAGATCGTCAACGACTCGGTCCCCGGCTACCAGGCCCAGGTGGTGGAGACCGGCGCCACGGTGGACAACCTGAAGCGCATGGCGCGCGGTCAGCTGGACATCGGTCTGGTCACCACCAACACGCTGTTTCACGCCAACAACGGCATCCGCACCTTCGAGGGCGAGCCGATCGATTCGCAGCTGCTGTGGGCGTACTCGCTGGCACCGCAGCTGGTGATCTCGCGCGATGACGCCGGCTACGAGAGCCTGGCGGACCTGGACGGCGAGCGCTTCGGCCCCGGCCAGCGCGGCTCGTCCACCGAGGCCACCAGCGAGCTGGTGCTGGAGCTGTTCGACGTCGCTCCGGAGTGGGTGCGCGGCACCAACGGCGAGCTGGCCAACCTGATCAAGGACGATCGCCTGGCAGGCTTCATCAAGTCGGCGGTCGGCACCGAATACGACCCGCTGACCACCGACATCGCCACACTGACCCCGCTCAAGGTGCTGCCGATCAGCGACGAGCAGGCCGACACCATCCGCGCCGAGCTGCCCGAGCTGTCGATCGTGGAGCTGCCGGCCAGCGAGTCGCAGGGGCGCGCCGAACCCTACAAGACCTGGGGCTTCATGATCGCGGTCAGCGCAGCGCCCGGCATGGACGATGAGACCGCCTACCAGATCACCCGTGCCGTGCTGGCCGACGAGGGCGTGCAGGCGGCCTCCTTCAAGGCGGTCGAGGGCGTGGACATCGCGCAGCTGACGCTGGACTACGCCACCAGCACGATGCATCCGGGTGCGGTCCGGGCCTTCGAGGAAGCCGGCTATCCGGTACCCGATGCGCTGAAGCCGTAGCACTGCTCACGAATCGCATCGGACCGCTGACCCGTGCAGCAGGCGCCGCCGCCGGAGGCGGGGCGCGCGATCGGCGAACCGGGCCACCCTGACGAGGGCGGGGGCGAGACGCTGCGCGAGCGTGCGGTGCTGCTGCTCTCGCTCGGTCTGGGCCTGTTCATCCTCCATTCGGCCGCCTTCGGGGCGTTCGAGAGCCTGATCCAGCGAGCAAGCTTCGTGGCGATGGTCGCCACGCTGGGCGTGCTGATGCACCCGTTGCTGGCGGGTTCGCGGCTGCGTCCGCTGGGCATCGCGATCGATGCGCTGATGATCGCGATCGTGCTGTACGCCTGCGGCAGCGTGATCGTGCGCTTCGAACAGATCATGGTCGAGCGCCCGTTCGCCGAGATGCCGGACGTGATCCTGGCCTTCGCCACGCTGGCGGTGATCCTGGAGATCGCGCGTCGGGCGGTCAGCTGGGTGTTCCCGTTGCTGGTGATCGTCATGGTGGCCTACGCGTTGTTCGGCGATGCCATCCCGGGACGCATGGGGCATCGCGGGTTCGACGTGTACTACGTCAGCGAGACGATCTTCCTGTCGGACCTGGGCCTGTGGGGCATGCTGGTCGGCATCGCCTCGACCACGCTGGCGATCTTCGTGCTGTTCGGCGCCTTCCTGCTGCACACCGGTGCCGGCAAGACCTTCTTCGACATCGCCTCGCGCGCCAGCGGCAACACGCCGGGAGGAGCTGCCAAGATCGCCACGATCGCCTCCGGCTTCTTCGGCATGATCTCCGGCTCCACGGTGGCGAACGTGGCCACCACCGGCAACTTCACGATTCCGCTGATGCGGCGCCTGAACTACCCGCGGGCCTACGCCGGCGGCGTGGAGGCGGTGGCCTCGACCGGCGGCCAGCTCGCCCCGCCGATCATGGGCACGGCCGCCTTCGTGATGGCGGAGCTGGTCGGGGTCAGCTACTGGACGATCGCGGCGGCCGCCCTGTTGCCGGCGCTGCTGTTCTATCTGGGCATCTTCACCACGGTGCACGTGATCGCGGTCAGGAAGGGTCTGGGAGCGAGCGCGCCGGAGGCCAGCGCAGAAGCGGGCGGGCCGGTGTTCGATGGCCGTGCCCTGGCACCGATCGTCGCCTCGCTGGGCGGTATCGTGTTCGGCATCCTGAACGGCAACTCGGTCGACACCAGCGCCTTCTACGGCATCGCCGCGATGATCGCAGCGTTCGTGCTGGCCCGCCTGTCCGCCGGAGAGAGTGCGCTGCAGGCGGTGCGGCAACTGGCGCCGGCGATCGTCACCGGCGGACGCGGCGTGGTGATCGTCGGTCTGCTGCTGGTGGCCGCGCAGGTGTTCGTGGCGCTGCTGAACCTGACCGGGGTCGGGGTCACGCTGACCGGCATCATCCTGTCGTACGCGGGCGGCAACGTCTGGGCCATCGCGATCGTCATGGCGGTGGTGTGCCTGATCGCCGGCATGGGCCTGCCGACCTCGGCCGCCTACGTGCTGGTGGCCGCGGTGTTCGCCCCGGCGCTGATCCAGGCCGGCCTGCCGGCGCTGACGGTGCACCTGTTCGTGCTGTACTACGCCACGCTGTCGGTGATCACGCCACCGGTGTGCGTCGGCGTGTTCGTCGCCGCCAGCATCGCCGAGGAGAGCTGGCCGAAGGTGGCCGTCCAGGCGGTGCGACTGGGCGCGGTCGCCTACGTGCTGCCGATGCTGTTCCTGCTGTACCCGGGCCTGCTGATGCAGGGCGGGTTCGTGCAGGTTGCCGAGGCGGCCGTGGTCGGGGTGATCTTCACGCTGTCGCTGGCCTTCCTGCTCGGACGACGTCCGGCCATCGGCAGCTCGACCGCCAGCGCGCTGCTGTGGCTGGTGCCGCTGGTGATCGCGTTCTGGCCGGGTCACCTGTCGACGCTGGCGGCGCTGGTCGGCTTTGCCGGTCTGATGCTGGCGTCACGCTCGCGCCCGGCCACGGTGATGGTCTGACTCGCACGTCCGTGGCGTGCATGACGCCTCGAACACGTCGCTTTCGGGGTGCCAACCTGACCGACGATCGCGCCGCCACCGCTTGCTACGATGCAGCGATGGCGTTCAAGGACATCGACATGCAGGCACCGGCCGAACCGCCCTTTCGCCATGGCAAGCCGTCACGCCCGGACAACGAGCGTTCGCTGCTGCAGGTATTGCTGCACAACTACGGTCCGGTCGGCGCGGCGCGGCTGATGGTGAGCGACGTGCTGAGCGACCTGACCCGGCGGGTGGACACGGCACGTCCGACCGGGCTGCACCAGGCGTTCGACCGGGTGCCGGCCGATGCGAACCGCTACGTGCCATCGACCTACGCGTTGATCGATGCGGTGTCGGCACGTCTGGCGCAGGAACTCGACCTTGCCGGTACCGGTTTCGTGGATGTCGGCTCGGGCAAGGGCAAGGCGCTGATCCGTGCCGCCGAAGGCGGCTGGGCCAGCGTGCGCGGCATCGAGTTGTCGCCCGTGCTGCACCGCATCGCCGTGCGCAACCTGGCGCGTCGTGGCCCGGGCAAGGGCGAGCTGCCGGGACGAGTCGGCGAGCCGGGAGAGGAGTCCGGTGATGAGCGAGTGCGCAGCGAACTCGGCGATGCGGCCGGCCTGACGCTGGCGGATCACGAACGGGTGCTGTACCTGTTCAATCCGTTCAGCGGCAAGACGCTGGAGCGTTGCCTGGACCGGATCGTCATGGCCGGTCACCGCGCGTCGCGCTGGCTGGTGTACGTCAATCCGACCGAGCACGCCGCCTTCAGCGCACGGTTCGACCTGATCGAGCACACTTGGGTGGAGCCCGGCCACATCGAGGTGGCGTACTTCCGGACGCGTTCGGTCACGGTGCCGTCGGAGTCGGCCCCGGCATGAGCGTGCTGATCCTCGCCCCGCACATCGATGACGAGGTGCTCGGCTGCTTCGCCTTCCTGGCGCCCGGCACGCACGTGGTGCACGCCGGTGTCGAGTCGCGCCCCGGCATGCCGGCATCGTTGCGCATCCAGGAGCTGGAAGCCTCGGCCGCCGCGCTGGGTTTCACCTGGACCCTGCTGGACAATCCGGTCAACGCCTACGATTCGGCCGACCTGGTCGCACCGTTCGAGCGGGCCATCATCGATCGGCGCCCGGCCACGGTGCTGCTGCCCGAGCCGTCCTACAACCGCGATCACCGCGAGGTTCACGGTGCGGCGCTGATCGCCACCCGCCCGCACGATACGCTGCCACGGGTGGACGAGGTGCTGGTCTACGAGCAGCCGCACGCGGTGCTGTGGCCCCATGCCATGGCCCCCGAGCCGTCGGTGTTCGTCGAGATCGATGCGCAGGCCAAGCTGCACGCCTACGCCCGCTACGCCTCGCAGGTGCGCGGGCACCGCTCGCCCGATTGCGTGCGGGCACTGGCGATGCTGCGCGGAGCCGCCATCGGGCGGCCGGCCGCCGAAGCCTATCGGGCGCTGCGCATCGTGCGCTCGGTCGCTCCTCCGTCACCGCAACCGATGGAAGCCCCCCGATGAGTCGCTCGATACTGGTCACCGGCGGCGCCGGCTTCATCGGCTCGCACCTGTGCCGGCACCTGCTCGCCCTCGACGCCCAGGACCGGGTCTGCATCGTCGATGACCTGTCCGGCTCGCGGACCGACCTGTCCTGGCTGTCGACCCGTGCCGAGATCGTCATCGAGGATGTGCGCCGCTTCGATGCGGACGCCGTCGCGGGCAGCCGGCGGTTCGACGAGATCTACCACCTGGCCAGCCCGGTCGGCTCGCTCGGCATCCTGGCACGGCACGGACGGATCGCGCTGGACATCCTGGAACTGGCCGAGGTGGCGGCACGGCTGGCACGACGCGGATCGCCCGATGGCGAGCCGACGCGGTTGCTGTACCTGTCCTCCTCCGAGGTGTACGGGCGCGACGGGCGGCATGACGAGACGGTGGAGCTGGTGGTGCCGGACCGGCGCGGCTCGCGCATGGAGTACGCGCTGGGCAAGCTCGGTGCCGAGCACGCGCTGGCCAACTCGGCCGACGAGGGGGCGTTCGCGCTGCGCACGGTGCGCCCGTTCAACGTGATCGGCGCCTGGCAATCGCCGGCACTCGGGTTCGTGGTGCCCACGTTCATGGATGCGGCGCTGGCCGGCCACCCCCTGCAGGTGTTCGGCGACGGCACCCAGCGCCGTTCGTTCTGCGACGTGCAGGATCTGGTGACAGGGCTGGTCGCCGTGCAACGTCTCGGGCGGAACGGGCGCACCTACAACGTCGGGCACCCGGACAACCTGGTGACGATCGGGGAGCTTGCCCACCGCATCATCGCCATCACCGGCTCGACATCGCGCATCGTGCACACCGACCCGGTGGCCGTGCACGGGCCGCGCTATCTGGAAGCGTTCGACAAGATGCCGGATATCGCCCGAGTCCATGCCGATACCGGATGGCTGCCGCGACTGGCGCTCGGCGAGGCGCTGAGCCGACTGGCCGACTTCCACCGCCGGGACGATCGTGTCGACCGGGCCGAGGCATCGGTCGCGGCGCTCGGTGTCGCACCCGGCTTCGCGAGGATGGGCGCGAAGACGGCGGAGCCGGCATGACGTCCGTCCGGCTCGGCTGGCTCGACGGCCTGTGCGCCGATCGCGACACGCTGTGCGCGGGCATCGACCGGGCGCTGATCGACGGCACGCCGTACAGCGTCGGCTTCGTCAATCCGCACGTGTTCGTCACCGCCGAGCACGAGCCCGATGTGCGCGCCTTCCTGACTGCCTGCGACCGGATCTGCATCGACGGTGTGGGCATCGTCATCGCGCACCGGCTGTTCGGACGTGCCCGCCTGCCACGGGTGGTGGCCGAACATCTGTTCCGGGCGCACTGGACCGGCAGCGCGGCACGAGCCGATGCCCTGCTGATCGGCATCGAGGCCGACACCATCGAACGCGCCGCCCTTGCGCTGAATGCCGCCTCCGAGGGGTTGCAGGTGGTCGGCACGCTGCACGGGTTCGCCAGCGATGGCGATATCGATGCCTTCGTGAGCGGCCGCTCCGCCGTCCGCTTCGTGCTGATCGGCGCAGGCTCGCCACGCTCCGAGGCGATCGGCCTGCGGGTGCGTGCCCTGCTCCCTGACGCGGTGATCTTTCACTGCGGTGCCGGCACGTTGAAGACCTGGGCGGGCAGCAAGCGCCGTGCACCCGGCGTGTTGTCACGCCTGGGCCTGGAGTGGCTGCACCGGGTCGTGTTCGAACCGCATGCCCGCGACCGTTACCTGAAGGGCGGTGCGCGCTTCGCCGCCGCGTTGTGGCGCGCCCGATCCGCATCGCGCAACCCTGGAACCTGCTCGTCATGACCGTGTTGATCCTGAACCCCGCGGTGCGCCGGGCGACCGCCTGCGGCAACGAGCGCTACCTGCTCGGCTCCGGCATCCGCTTTCCCTGGTCGATCCTGAAGAGCCCGGACAAGCGACCGCGCTTCGCGCTCTTTCCGATGTTCCTGGGCTACGCCGCCGCGGTGCTCGAACGTGCCGGCATCAAGGTGAAGGTGATCGATGCGGTGCCGATCAACCTGTCCGATGCCGAGCTCGACCGGCGTGCGGTCGAGGCGGCACCCTCGCTGATCGTGTTCGAGCCGAACTCGTCGGTGATCACCGACATCGAGGCGGTGGCCACGCGGCTCAAGGGCCTGACCGGTGCGCGCATCGCCTTCGTCGGCACCCACGTCACCGCCGAGTGCTTTGCGGTCATGGCCGAGTGCGAGGCGGTCGACTTCTGCCTGATCGGCGAGTTCGAGTACGGCGTGCTGCAACTGGCAGAGGATCTGGCCGCCGGCGGTCCGGGGCGCGGCATCGCCGGCATCGCGCACCGGAACGATGCCGGCGGCTTCGTCGGCGCGAACGGGCGGGCGCGTGCGGTGGACGATCTGGATGCATTGCCGCCACCCGCGCGCCACCTGTTTCCGGCCTGGTTCGAACCGGACCACACCGCCTATTTCGACGGCTTCAACCAGTTCCGGCCCTGCTACGACATGCACGCCACGCGCGGCTGCCCGTACCGCTGCAACTTCTGCGCATGGGTGCACGTGCTGTATCGCGACGAGCCGCAGCGCACCCGCGCACCGGCCGCGGTGGCCGACGAGATGCAGATGCTGATCGAGCGCTACGGGGCGCGCGAGATCTATTTCGACGACGACAACTTCAGCGCCAACCGCCAATGGGTGCACGCGTTGTGCGACGAGCTGATCCGGCGCGGCAAACCGGTGCGCTGGTCGGCACTGACCGACGCGATCGCGCTGAACGATGGCATGCTGGAGAAGATGGCCGAGGCGGGTTGCATCGGCATCAAGTTCGGCCTGGACAGTGCCGACTCCGAGGTGCTTCGTTCCACCAACAAGCCGCTGAAGGTCTCGCGCGTGGCGGGCCTGATCGAACGGGCCAGGAAGCTGGGCATCAAGACCCACATGACCGTGGTGCTGGGCCTGTCCGGCGAGACCCGCGAGTCGTTGAACCGGACCTTCGACTTCGCCTGCGCGCAGGATGTGGATTCGATCCAGCTGTCGGTGGCGACGCCCATCCCCGGTACGCCGCTGTACGAGGGGCTCGAGGCGGACAAGAAGCTGAACCTGAAGCGCTGGGACGACCTGGACGGCTACAGCACCTCGGTGATGAGCCACGAGGACTTCTCGGCCGAGTACCTGGAGACGTTCGTGGCGCACGCGCACACGCGCTGGCTGCGCGCCCGGTTGCGCCACCCACGCTGGATCCTGCGTCAGGCGAGATACCTGGGGCGACTCGGGGCCGGGCAGGGCGTGCCGGGACTGCTCAGGCGGGTGCACCGCCTGTATCGTCTGGTGGCCGGTGATTCGCGCACGGTCGGCCTGGGCACGCGCAAGAAGACGTTGCGGCATTGACCGGTCCTTTGCCGGTTGCCCTTCAGTGACCCGTATGCCGCGCCGCTCCATGAGCTGTTCAGCCGCGCTTCAGCGGCTGGCGCGATACTGTTCCGATCCGGCACGCGGTTCGCGTCGCGGGTCGTGTTCACCCACCAGGACAAATCCGTCATGACCCATCATCGAACCGGCCTCGTCCCGCGTCCTGTCCAGCGGCTCGCCGTCGCCGCCCTGCTGGCCCTGAGCCTGGCAGGTTGTGCGGCCACCACCCGCACCCTGGATCCGGAAGGTACCACCAACTACGACGATACCTACGGCTTCTCCGACAAGAACGAGATCGTGGACGTGCTGACCGACAGCCTGGCCGCCTCCCGGCCGGTCGCCTCGGCACCGTCGGCACCGATCGCGGTCATCTACGGGGTCGCCAATCGCACCTCCGAGCACATCGACACCTCGGGCATCACCGACGACATCCGCAACGCCCTGCTGAAGAGTGGCGACCTGCGTTTCGTCAACCGGCCGCAGCGCGACAACCTGACGCTGGAGGCGGATTACCAGTACGCAGGGTTCGTGGCCCCCGAGCAGCGCGTGGCCGAGGGTCGGCAGGTGGGTGCCGACTACATCGTGTCCGGTACGCTGCGCTCGATCAGCAAGCGCGAGCCCTCGCAGTGGCGCCTGACCAAGAAGCGCTACACCTACTACAGCATGACGCTGGAACTGACCGACCTGGAGACCGGCGAGCTGGTCTGGGCCGATTCGGTCGAGCTGGCGCGCGAGCTGTCGCAGCCGATCCTGCGCTGGTAGGCAGCGGACGCCGGCCGAGCGATCCGCCGTCATGAGGCGCCCGTCGGGCCGCTTCCGGCCAGCCGTCGCGCTCGCGGGGCTGGCGCTCATCCTGAACGGCTGCGCCACCTCCGGCGCGATCGTGAAGGCACGCGGAGATTTTCGCGCCGGTCAGCCCGACGTTGCGCTGCAGACGCTGGCAAGCGGCAAGGTGGCCGAGCGGGACCGGCTGGTCGCGTTGATGGAGGGCGGTTTCATCGCCCACGCCAGCGGGCGCATCGAGGACAGCATCCGCCAGCTCGGCCAGGCGGCACGGCTGGTAGACGAGCTGGATGCGGTGTTCGTGGGCGAGCAGGGCGCCTCGCTGCTGATCAACGACCGGGCGACACGTTATCGCGGCGAGTACGCCGAGCGGTTGTGGATCCGCACCGTGCAGATGCTCAACCACCTGATGCTCGGCGACTGGCAGGGCGCCTCGGTGGAGGCTCGTCAGGCGATCGAGGTGTTCGATCGGCATGGCGACGCGCTGCAGGCGGACGTGTTCACCCGCACGCTGCTGGCACGGGTTCTCGATGCGGTCGGCGAGCCGGATTCCGCCGCCATCGAGTACGCCCGTGCGTTCGAGCAATCCGGCGGACAGCTTGGCGTGGCGGCGTTTGCCCGCACCGCGGCACGACGTGCCGGCCGCCCTGACGACGTGGCGCGCTACGACAAGGCGCTGGAACGCGATGCCGAGGGCATCGCGCGAGGCGTCCGGACCACCGCGGGACAAGGCACGCTGCTGCTGGTCATGTCGACCGGACAGGTGGCGCAGAAGCGGGCCGGCAACCTGTTCCTGGCACCGGACCTGCGCATCTCGTTCCCCTACTACCCGAACTTTCCCGACAGCGGCTTCTCCGACGAGGGGCGCATCCGGCTGCTGCTCGACGGCGAGGCGCTGCCGGTGGATCCGGTCGTCACACGGCTGAGTCGGGTGGCCGAAGCTTCGCTGTCGGCACGCGCGCGCCAGGTCGCCACCCGCCAGACGCTGCGCGTGGTGACCAAGCAGGGTCTCGGGGCCGCGGCGGCCAAGGAGGATCCCGCGCTCGGTCTGCTGGTCGACGCCGTGTTCTTCCTGCTCGAGGAAGCGGACACGCGCAGCTGGCAGACCTTGCCCGGACGCTGGTCGCTGATCGAGCACGCCATGCCGGCCGGCAACCACCGCCTGGAGGTCCGTGCCGGACGGGATGGGCGGGTGGTGCTGGACGATTTGCGCATCGACGCCGGCGCCACATCGGTGGTCGTGCTCACGGACGGCCCGCAAGGGCTGGTCCGCATCAAGCCGCGGGCGGCGCCGGTCAACGGCCCGCCAACCCCGCCTCCGGTACCGCCCTGATCGAACGAGTCGAACGGGCCATCGCGGAGGCGATCGGGTTCTCTCAGTTCTCTTCCTCGTCCAGGAACGACTCGGGCGCATCGACCTCGCGGCGATCGATCAGCTCGGCAGCGGACGGTCCGCCGGGACGATCCACGTTGTCCGGATCCAGGTGTGTGGCGGATCCACGATCTTCGTAGGCGGCATCGATCACCGACTCGCCCTGCGTGATCGACTGCGTGGACATCGATCCGTCGTCGAAATCCAGCGTCTCCACCTCGGGTTCCGGATCGACCAGTCCGTCCTCCTGCGCGATCGCCTCGGCTCGATCGCTGCGCGGGCGCGGCGTGCTCGGCAGGCCATCGGCCGGGTCGGCGTCCGGCGAGTGGGCCTTGGCGGCATCGCCCTTGTCGGCGATCGGAATGGTCGGTTCGCTGATCGAGTCGTCGTCGTCGATTTCCATCGCGGCTCGTTCCGCCTCGCGGCTGGGCTTGTCGGTCATGGGAGATCTCGATCGAGAGTGGGAGGCGCCGGATGGCGCAAGCGTCGATTGTGGCTGCCCGGCGATGCCCTGCGCCCCGTGGACCGATCGGCTGCAACATCGACAGGCGTACGCGCACCGCTCACCGAGATCGCGGGAATCAAACGGTGAAGAATTCGCCCGCGCGGCCGATATTTGGGCTATAAATCCCAACTACTGGGCGAGACGCGTGACTCACGCTCGTCCCAGCCGACCTTTCCCGCCCCCGAAGGAGATCGAACGATGCGACCGATGACCGCTCTTGCCCTGGCTCCGACCCTGCTTGCCGCCCTCGCGCTCGGTGCCTGCAGCTCGGACGACGACGACGCCGCCACCCCGTCCGGTACCAGCGAATTCAATCCGGATTTGAATCCCGAGCAACCGCCCTCCACCACGCCGGGTGGCGACACCACCGCGATCGCCGGACTGTGGAACGCGACCGAGCAGGTCACCGTGACCCGCGACGGACAGAACACGACCGGCGAGGACGTGGCCTACGTGCAGATCTCCGATGACGGCCTGTGGTCACGCCACGACTACGATGCGGACATCGCCGGCAGTCCGGAGCAGGGCAACTGCTACCGCACCACGGGTCCGTTCACGTTGACGCCGGAAGGCGGCACGGACTACAGCCTGTCGACCGAGGAGGAAGCGCTCGATCTGCGCATCAACGATGCCGGCGACGTGCTGAGGGTCGATTTCGGCAGCGAGCGTGCCGTGATGGATTGGCCGCGTACGACCGGCGAAGTCAGCGTCGATGACTTCGTGGAATGCACGGTGGCGCCGGGCACGCAGAACCCGGATCCGAACGACGGGCGCTGAGCGAACGGCGGCGTCGGCAACGCGTGCCGATGCCGCCTCGGGCGCTCCCTAGCTCTTGACGCGAACGTAGGTTCCGGGCGCGTCGTCCAGCACGTCGAACTCCCCATCGCCCGGTGTCCGCGCAGCGATCTGCTTGCCCGAGTGCTTGCTGAGCCAGCGGTCCCAGTCCTCCCACCAGGAACCGGGGTGCTCATCGGCACCGTCCAGCCAGTTCTGCAGCTCCAGCGGTCCGTCTTCGTTGATCCAGTGCTGATACTTCTTCGCAGCCGGGGGGTTGACGACCCCGGCGATGTGCCCGGATCCTGCGAGCACGAAGCGCACCGGACCGCCGTACAGGCCGGTCGACTTGAACACCGACGGGTAGGGCGCGATGTGATCGTCCTTGGCCGCCTGCAGGTAGATCGGTATGTCGATGGTGCCAAGATCGATCGGCACCCCGTCCAGCGTGATGCCACCGGGCTTGGCCAGATTGTTCTCAACGTACATCTGCTTCAGGTAGAACAGGTGGGTCTCGCGCGGCATGCGCGTCGCGTCCGCGTTCCAGTACAGCAGGTCGAACTTCAGCGGCTCCTTGCCCAGGAGGTAGTTGTCGATGTAGAACGACCAGATCAGATCCCGCGCGCGCAGCAGGTTGAAGGTCTGCGCCATGTCGCTGCCTTCCAGGAAGCCCGAGTCCTTCATGCGGTGGTCCAGGTTGTCCAGCTGCACATCGTCGGCGAACAGCTTCAGATCGCCGGCCTCCGAGAAGTCCGCCTGCGAGGCGAAGAAGGTCGCCGCCTTGATGCGCTCGTCGCCCTTGGCCTTCATCCACGCCAGGGTTGCCGAGAGCAGGGTGCCACCGATGCAGTAGCCGATCATGGTGACCTCCCCGGTCTTCACGTCCCGACCGGTGGCGCGGTTGACCGCATCCACCGTTTCCAGGATGCCTTCGCGCATGTAGTCCTCGAACGTGCGCGAACCCAGATCGCCGGTCGGGTTGACCCACGACACGACGAACACCGTGTAGCCCTGCTCGACCGCCCAGGCGATGAAACTGTTCTTGGGCTGCAGGTCGAGGATGTAGAACTTGTTGATCCACGGCGGCACGATCACCAGCGGGCGCTCGTGGACCTTCTTGGTGGTCGGCGTGTACTGGATGAGTTCGACCAGACCGTTGCGCCAGACCACCTTGCCCGGCGTGGTGGCGATGTTCTCGCCCAGCTTGAACGCATCCGGATCGTTCATCAGGATCTTCAGCTGTCCGGTCTTGGGGTCCAGGTCGCGCTGCAGGTTCTGCATGCCCTGAACCAGGCTCTGCCCACCCGTGTCGGCTATCCGCTGGAGCACCTGCGGGTTGGTGAGCAGGAAGTTGCTGGGCGAGAAGGCGTCGGCCAGCAACCGGGTGTGAAACACCAGCTTGTCGTGATCGGCCTGGCTCAAGCCCTCGATCGAGGCCATGGTATCGACCAGCCAGCGCGACGTGATCAGGTAGGAGCGATGGATGTAGTCGAACGTGGGATGGGCGGCCCACGACTCGTCGCGAAAGCGCTTGTCCTTGACCGGCTCGGTCTTGCCTTCGGCACGCGCCTTGATCTCCTGCGCCGCGGTGGACTGCCACAGTTCCATGTGCTCCTGCCACAGCGAGTAGTTCGAGCTGACGAGCTTCTGCGGGTCGATCGCAAGCTTCTCGCCCGCGGCCCGGAATGCCGGCCCCATGTTCATCGGGTCGATCTCGCGCTGCATCGGTGCCATCGACTCGGCCAGCATCTGCTGGGAACGGGCGAACATCTCGCTCATCGCGTTCGCCTGCTGGGAGAACATCTCGGTGGCGGTGCGCCCGAAGTCGGCGAATGCGGCCGCCATCGGTTCCTCGGCGGTGGACGCTTTCGGATCGGCCTCCTCCGAGGTGTCGGGCTTGTTCTTCGACGACGTGTCGTTCATCGGCTCAATTGGTCCTTGTCGGTGTGATCGGACGGCTCGGACGGATCATCGACCGTATCGGCACCCTCCTTGGCGTCGGGTGTGCGCACGTCACGATTGCCCGCCTTGAACAGCGATTCCCAGGCGGCCAGGTTCTGCTTCATCAGTCCCTGCATGGCATCGACCGGGCCACTGGTCAACACGTTCGCCATCTGCTTCTGGAAAGCGTTCTGCTGGGTGGTGAAGGTCTGCACGCTCTGCTGCAGGTAGTCACCCATCATATGCTGCATGGGGTTGCCGTAGAAGCGGATCAATTGGGTCAAGAGCACTTGCGGCAGCAGGGGATCACCGGCCTGTTCCTGGTCCACGATGATCTGCAGCAACAACGCTCGCGTGATGTCCGCATCGGAAGTGTCATCGATGATGCGCACATCGACGCCGGAGACGATCAGGTCGCGAATGTCCGCCAGGGTCACATGGCGGCTCTTGGTGGTGTCGTACAGCCGTCGGTTAGCGTACTTCTTGATCAATCGGGGCGAACTCATCGATTCTCATGCTCGGCGAACGGGTGCGTCCGTTCTGCGGCCGTGAGCACGATGAGAATCGAGACGCCCAGGGAAGACGGAACCGGAAGAACGGGGCGAGACAGGGAAGGGGTGAACGCAAGAGGCCCGATCGTCCGAAGGCGATCGGGCCCGACGATCAGCCCTGCTTCTTGGCGGGCGTCCGCTTCTTGGCGCTCGCCTTGCCGGCAGTGCCGGCCTTCTTGGCAGCCACACGTCCGGTCGCGGCACCCGATGAGGCTGCCTTCTTGGTGGCCGCCGTCGCACGAGGCGAACGCGTGGTTCCAGACGCCTTCTTCGCTGCCGGTTCCTTGGCGGTGTCGCTGACCTTCTTGGCGGCGGCACGGCGGGTCGTCACCTTCGGCTTCGCTTCCGACGCAGGCTTGGTGTCAGCCTCTTTCTCGATCTTCTTGGACTGCGCCTGCGCTTCGACTTCCGCCTTGGCCACCGCCTTTCCGGCCAGTCGCGCTACGGGTGCCTTCGAGGCCTTCGCATCGGACGTATCGGACTTGTCGGCGCCGTGAACCGGCTTCGCGATCGGTCGCAGGACGAGCTGCTGCATCTCGCTGGCGATCTCCTTGTACTCGTCGACGCGCGTGCGCGCCTTCTCGGCCAGCGTGCGCACGTTGGCGCCGTGCTGGTCGAGCATCGTCTTCGGGTCGGTGTGCGTGGTCGGCACGCGCAGCTGCGACAGGGTGTAATCGACGACATCGCCCATCAGGGCGTAGTTCTGACGCGCCAGCCGTTCGAAGGTCTTGCCGGCGGCGCGGGAGAACGCGAGTGCCTGGGCGGTCTGTTCTTCGCCGAGCCGGGCGGCGCGTTCGCTGTGGTTCTTGAGATCCATGTGGGCGTGCCCTCCGGTTCGTGTTGAATGGGCTTCCGCGTCACCGATGGTGGCGCGGAAGCATCGTGCGTTGTCGCTCGGGTACCGAAAACGGTCCTAGACGACTTTCGCGGTGTTGACCTTCATGGCGGTGGTAGCTTCTTCCGACACCGCCTTTGCACGTGCACCGAAGGTGTTGGCCAGCTCCGCGTATTCGTTGGCACGCGTGGACATCTTCTCGCCGAAAGCGCTGGCTTCAGCCATCTGCGCGTTGAGGATGTCGGAGGCTTCACCACCGTTCATCGGCAGGCGAGCCTGCTTGAGCGTGAACTCGACCATGTCGCCCATGACCGCGTAGTTCTTGCGAACGACGCTGTCCATGGTCTCCACGGCGAGGGTGCCGAACAGGCGCATCGGGCCGAAGGCACGGGCCTGCATGTCGGTGACTTTCTTCATCTGGTCGTTCAAGGAAACGATAGCGTCGTTCATGGTGTGCTCCTGAGTGCTGGTGTGTAAGTGGGTCTGACGTCTTGTTGCAGTGCACTATAGCGACCTTCTTGTTGCACTGCAAGAGGATGCGACGAGAAAAGATGACAGGGTTCACATGGTCCACTAACGAAGAAGCCTTCCAGCTCGCGCTGGAAGGCCCATGGAAACGCCAGGAAAGTCCTGGATCGCTGGTGCATTGCAACAGCGACAGGTGCGACGCGACGGCCTGCAGGCCGTCGCGTCAGTCACGTTCGACGCACAGCGCGATGCCCATGCCGCCACCGATGCACAGCGTGGCCAGACCCTTCTTGGCATCCCGGCGCACCATTTCGTGCAGCAGCGTGACCAGGATGCGCGCACCCGAGGCACCGATCGGGTGCCCCAGAGCGATCGCCCCGCCGTTCACGTTGACCTTCTCGGTATCCCAGCCCAGATCCTTGTTGACCGCGCAGGCCTGGGCAGCGAACGCCTCGTTGGCCTCGATCAGGTCCAGTTCGTCGGCGCTCCAGCCGGCCTTGTCGAGCGCGGCTCGGCTGGCGGGAATCGGCCCGGAACCCATGATTTCCGGCTCCACTCCGACCGTCGCCCAGGAGACCACGCGGGCGATCGGTGCGCAGCCTCGCTTCGAGGCTTCGTCGGCGCTCATCATCACCAGAGCGGCGGCGCCGTCGTTCAGGCCCGAGGCGTTGCCCGCGGTGACCGAGCCGTCACGGGAGAACGCGGCACGCAGCTTGCCCAGCGTTTCGGGCGTGGTGCCGTGCTTGGGGTACTCGTCGGTGTCGACCACGTGATCGCCCTTGCGGGTGCTGATCGTCACCGGGGTGATCTCGTCGGCGAACCGGCCGGCCTTCTGGGCCGCTTCGGCCTTCTGCTGCGAGGCGGCGGCGAGCGCGTCCTGCGCATCGCGGGTGATCTGCCATTTTTCCGCCACGTTCTCGGCGGTGGTGCCCATGTGATAGCCGTGGAAGGCGTCCCACAGTCCGTCCTTGATCATCGTGTCGACGAATTCCATGTCGCCCATCTTCTTGCCGTTGCGCAGGTTGGCGCAGTGCGGGGACAGGCTCATGTTCTCCTGCCCGCCGACCACCACCACGTCGCTGTCTCCGGCCTTGAGCGCCTGCATGCCCATGGCCACCGTGCGCAGTCCCGATCCGCACACCTGATTGACGGTCACCGCGGTACCTTGCGCCGGAATGCCGGCGGCCATGGCGGCCTGGCGTGCCGGGTTCTGACCGGCGCCGCCGGTCAGGACCTGCCCGAAGATCACATCCGACACGTCTTCGGCCGGGACGCCGCTCTTCTCCAGCGCGGCACGGATGACGATCGCGCCGAGCTCGCTGGCCGGCACGCTGGCCAGCGTGCCTAGAAAGCTGCCGATCGGGGTACGGGTGGCGGCGGTGATGACGATGTCGCTCATGGGTTCTCCTGGTGGTGCGAGAGGCCGCGACGGGCGGCGTTGGAATGCACATTGTCCACGCTTCGTCAGCCGGTGGCCGCCCCGAAGGTGAAGATGTCATCGCGCTGGGCGTCAAGCGGTGAACGTGAGACAGTGCGATGCACCGACACGGTGTCGTGACATTTCATCACGTCACCGTGATTTCCTGCGCGGAACCCTCCGCGCGTCAAGCATGGAGAACGAACGATGGCAAGACTGGCAGTGGTGACCGGCGGCACGCGCGGTATCGGCGCCGCGATCGCGGCGTCCCTGAAGGAGCGCGGCTACGCGGTGGCGGCGACCTACGCCGGCAACGACGAGCGTGCCAAGGGGTTCAAGGAGGAGACCGGAATTCCGGTGTTCAAGTTCGACGTGGCCGATTTCGAGGCCTGCAAGGCCGGCATCGCCGACATCGTCGCCGAGCTCGGCCAGGAGGTCGACGTGCTGGTCAACAATGCAGGCATCACCCGCGACGGCACGATGCACCGCATGTCGCCCGCCGATTGGCAGGCGGTCATCGACACCAACCTGGGCGGCTGCTACAACATGTGCGCCTGCGTGATCGAGGGCATGCGTTCGCGCAGCTTCGGACGCATCGTCAACGTCGGCTCGATCAACGGACAGGCCGGCCAGTACGGTCAGGTCAACTACGCCGCGGCAAAATCCGGCATTCACGGATTCACCAAGGCGCTCGCCCAGGAGGGCGCCGCCAAGGGCATCACCGTGAACGCCATCGCACCGGGCTACGTGGACACCGACATGGTGCGCGCGGTGCCGCCGAACGTGCTGGAGAAGATCATCTCGCGCATCCCGGTCGGCCGGTTGGGCAAGGCCGAGGACATCGCCCGCAGCGTGGCCTTCCTGGTCGCCGACGATGCGGATTTCATCACCGGTTCGACGCTGTCGGTCAACGGCGGTCAGCACATGTACTGAGCGCGTCCACCGAGCGCGTCGGATCCAACAAGGAATCGCCTTAGCGGATCCACCGCTCCCTCGGCCCGTTGGCCGGGCCGAAGGACTACTCCATGCACCAGCCGTGGGTCACCAGCATCGACTGCCCGGTCAATGCGTTGGTCGGGAAGGCGGCGAACAGGTGGGCGATCGCCGCCACGTCCTCCACGGTGGTGAACTCCTGATCCACCGTCTTGCCCAGCATGATCGTGCTGACCACTTCCTCCTCCGAGATGCCGAGCGACTTCGCCTGCTCGGGGATCTGCTTTTCCACCAGAGGTGTCTTCACGAATCCCGGGCAGATCACGTTGGCACGAACGCCGTGCTCGGCTCCCTCCTTGGCCAGCACGCGACACAGGCCCAGCAACCCATGCTTGGCGGTGACGTAGGCGGACTTCAGGGCCGAGGCCTCCTTGGAGTGCACCGATCCCATCAGGATCACGCTGCCCGAGCCCTGCGCGTACATGTGCGGCAGGCAGGCCTTGGTGGTCAGGAAGGCGCCGTCCAGGTGAATGGACAGCATCTTCTTCCAGTCGGCGAACGGGAAGTCCTGAATCGGATGCACGATCTGGATGCCCGCATTGGAGACCAGCACGTCGATGCGGCCCCACCGGTCGATCACCTTCTGCGTACCGGCATTGACCGCCGCCTCGTCGGTCACGTCCATCTCCACTCCGATCGCCTCGCCGGGCAGCTCGGCGCTCAGCCGGGCAGCGGTCGCCTCGGCGGCATCCAGGCGCAGGTCGGCGATCGCGACCTTCGCGCCGTCCGCCATGTAGCGCCGAGCAATGTCCTCGCCGATGCCGCGCGCAGCGCCGGTGATGATGCAGACCTTGTCGTCGAGTGTCATGGAGATGAGGTTGTCGATGGGTGGGTGCGCGCGACGATACCCGTTCCGTTCGACGCTCGGTCATCAACAGGCAATCCTTCGACGGATCGGCCGCCCGGCGTGTCGGTCGATCGGTCATGCGGCTTTCCCGAGCAAGGTTCAGCCGACCGTGCGGACCTCCACCGTCACGTGATCCAGGCCGAAGCGCTCGTGCAGCAGCTCCTTGACACGTTCGCAGGCCGGCCGCTGAGCCGAGCCCTTTCGCACATCGATCTCCAGCGTCGCCATCGGCCGCTCGGCGGTGATCGACCAGACGTGCACGTGATGCACATCGAGCACCTCGGGCAACTCGCGCCGCACCGTCTCGCTCAACGCCGGAATATCGATCCCGGCCGGTGCCCCCTCGAGCAGGATGTGGGCACTGGCACGCGCCACCTGCCAGCCCGAGCGGGCCACGATCAGCGCCACCAGCATCGACAGCAGCGGATCGATCGGCATCCAGCCGGTGACGATGATGACGACGGCCGCCGCGATCGCCGCGACCGAACCGAGCAGGTCGCCGATGACGTGGGCCAGCGCTCCGCGCACGTTCAGATTGTCGGCGTCGCCACGCATCAGCACCCACGCGGCGAGCACGTTGATCAGCAGACCCGCCATCGCGATCCACAGCATCGTCCCGCCCAGCACCTCGACCGGATGACGCAACCGGCCGATCGCCTCGATCACGATCCATGCGGCGATGGCGCACAGCGACAGCCCGTTCACGAACGCTGCCAGCACCTGCACCCGGTCGAACCCGTAGGTACGCCTCGTATCGGCCGGGCGTTCCGACAGCCGAAAGGCGTACCAGGCCAGCGCCAGCGAGACGAAGTCGGTCAGCATGTGACCGGCATCCGCCAGCAGCGCCAGCGAGCCGGACAGCACGCCGCCGATCACCTCGATGAACATGAAGGAGCCGATCAGCAGGGCGGCCGTTCCGGTCGCGCGTCGGTTGGCGCCGTGCCCGTGCCCGTGCCCGTGCCCGTGCCCGTGCCCGTGCACATGGCCACCAACGTGGCTGTGATCGTGCCCGCTCATGTCCGGACGCCTGCTCGTCCGACGGGCGAGGGCCATCCGGTTCTGCCGTCGTGACGGGTCGGCTTCGGCGACCCGAACGCGCGCTGCGCGGCTGCTGCGATGTCCATT
>ENA-ORXU01001096-ORXU01001096.1-marine-metagenome-genome-assembly--contig:-NODE-1096-length-24534-cov-4.451445_pt1 | contig 24534 bp, 23 predicted proteins | sample MGYA00237869_ERZ511484 | MGnify/ENA metagenome assembly ERZ511484
TGGTCAGTTTTAAGCCAGATTTCAGTTATAGAAGTCGGACGTTGAAGCAAGGTGCCATCGTCGGCGGTGCGCTAATTTTATTTATATGGCTGAAAAGCTGCGCCCTACCCTTCATTATTTTATGGTACGTTGTATTTTCGCTCGCCAATCTACTTTTACAAAAATCTAGACGATGAAATATATTGCAGAGATCGATATTATGCCACTTAAAGAATTACTCGATCCACAAGGAAAAGCCGCTACACGAAATTTGCGCGATGTCAATATCAGTGGTGTCGACGACATTCGAATTGGCAAACATGTGCAGATGGTCATGCAAGCGGATAGTGAGGATGAAGCGCGTGATAAAGTAGAGACAGCCTGTAAAAAATTGCTCGCCAATCCGATTATGGAGTCCTTTTCCTATGAAATTACTGCAATGGAATGAGTGGAAAACTCATTGTCATTCCCACGCCAATAGGCAATCTCGAAGATATTACGCTGCGATCTATTACAGCACTCAAATCTCTTGATTTACTCCTTTGCGAAGATAGCCGTGTCACCGGTCGTCTACTCAAACATCTCGACATCCGCGTACCACTGAAACCATATCATGCGCACAATGAGCATAAAACTACCGAGCCCATAATCGAAATTATTCGCGCTGGAAATACTGTCGGCCTTGTATCGGATGCTGGTATGCCCGCACTATCTGATCCCGGTTATCTACTCATTCGCGAGTTGATCAAAGCTGATTTAGCCATTGAAATTCTGCCCGGAGCCAACGCACTTTTGCTTGCACTGGTGGCTTCAGGTATGCCAACTGACCGGTTCTACTTTGAGGGATTTCTGCCGCATAAAAAAGGTCGTCAAACCCGTTGGAATTTTTTGTCGACGCTACCCAATACATTTGTGCTCTATGAGTCTCCTCATCGCATCAAAAAGTGTATCGATGAAATCGTAACGCATTGCGGGCCACAACGTCAGGTAACCATCTGTCGAGAACTCACCAAAATATATGAAGAGCACATCCGCGGCTCGGCTGAAGAAGTATTAAAAATACTCGAAACCCGAGGTGCATTGAAAGGTGAAATAGTAGTTGTAGTAGCAGGTGATAAAAATAATTAGACGAAGTTCTGCTCTTAAATATTTCCTCCAACTATTTTTCATCGACATTCAATTTGCGACATCAATTTCGATTTTCAATCACTTCACTTCAGCAAAATAATGAGCAGTGCGACCAACAATATGAGACGGCATATCTCAATCGCTCTGGCCCATTTTTTATGCTCCAATAAAAGACCAAAACTCACGATTGATAAAATGACCATGCCAGTGATCAAAAGTTGGTTTAAAATATTAAATTGATCTAAATTAAAAAGAAAGAACGACGCTCCGACAAGTAGTATAATATACTGGATTAAAATGTAATAATTTAATCGAAGGCTAACCGGCGTTTTAAATTTTTGAGTCTCTTGAGATATTGGTACTGGTGCATGATAACCACCTTCATTTTCTGGCAACCAGCCGGGCTTCATGAACAACAATTTAATTCGATCTGTCCAGCTCATTGGTCGTTTTAGGTCGGTCCACATATCAGCGTACCAGTCAAAATTTGCCCAAAGCGGATTCCAACTCGCCAGCGGTTTTGTCACGCCATATATAACCGGTTCTACTTCAGGCTCGAACGTGCCAAATATGCGATCAAAAATGATAAGTGTGCCTCCGTGATTCTTATCGATATATTGAGGATTGCGACCGTGATGCACCCGATGATGTGACGGTGTATTGAAGATATACTCTATCATCCAAGGCATCTTGTCAATCGTCTTTGTGTGAATCCAAAACTGATAGAGTGTCTGAAATGCATTCATACTAATAAATGCAATTGGATGAAATCCGATAAAAGCTAATGGCAAATAAAATATCATCGAAACAAAGCCTTGAAATGAGGATTGGCGAAGGGCTACAGAAAAATTATATTCTTCACTTTGATGATGAACAATATGGGTTCCCCAAAATAAATTGATCTCGTGTGCATATCGGTGAAACCAATAATAAAAAAAATCAATTCCGATAAAAAGCAGGATATAAACTAAAATCGATTCATTCAACGTAAATATCCGCCAGTGTTCAAATATGTACACATATCCGAGTATGACGATTGTTTTGAAAAACACGCCTGTAATTTGTTGCAGAACACCACAACTGATATTTGTAATGGCATCATCGAATCGATATAAATTGGTTTTCTTTAAATAGGAAATCAACAATTCTAATCCGATCAGAATAAAAAATACGGGTATCGACAACACGATATAATCCATACGCTAAAAATAATGAAATTCGACACAAGACATATTGTAATTTTTTACAATATGTTTAATACTGAAATCCGGCTGAAAAATACCATCAATTTCAACAAAAAAGTTAGTTTCATATATAGGTCGGTGTAAGCAATATGTTTACATTTGTATTTGATCGCAATGCACAACCATGTGTTGCGACAGACATTTAAGAAATCGCGTCAAAAATTTTATTTCTCATGGACAACCCAGCTCGTTACTTGTTGACGGCAGCATTACCGTATGCAAATGGACCTTTGCATGTCGGGCACCTGACGGGCGCGTACTTACCCGCTGATATTTTCGCACGCTATGCTCGATTGAATGGCCACGACGTCCTTTTTGTGTGTGGGTCAGATGAACATGGAGCAGCGGTGACCATGCGCGCACTTGCCGAAGGAACGACACCGCGTGAAATAGTTGATAAATACCATGCGATGTTCGTCGAAGCATTTGAGCACTTGGATTTGTCCTTTGACATTTATCACCGTACCTCCAGTGAACTCCATCACGAGACGAGTCAAGAATTTTTCAAGAAGCTCTATGACAGTCATGAGTTCATCGAGAAAGAATCAGAACAATACTATGACGCCAAGAATGATCAATTTCTAGCTGATCGCTACATCGTCGGAACTTGTCCGCGATGTGAATACGAAGAAGCTTACGGCGACCAATGTGAAAACTGCGGCAGCACACTCAGCCCGAGCGAGTTGATTAATCCAAAGTCTAAACTTACGGGAGAGACGCCAGAATTAAAATCCACCACGCACTGGTATTTACCATTGGACAAACATGAGGCTTGGCTTCGCGATTTTATCGAAAAAGGTGAATTCAATGGCGAACCACATCATGACGCTCAGCAATGGAAGAATCATGTGGTTGGACAATGCAAGTCTTGGTTGGAAAATGGGTTGGCCCCTCGAGCGATGACACGGGATTTGGATTGGGGTGTGGATGTACCGAAAGAGGTCGAAGGAAGTGAAGGCAAAAAATTATACGTTTGGTTGGATGCCCCGATCGGTTATATATCGGCGTCGAAACAGTGGGCCATTAATCAAGGCGACAAAGATGCCTGGAAGAAGTACTGGCAAGATGATGAAACTTCTATGATCCATTTCATCGGAAAAGATAATATTGTATTTCACTGTCTGATTTTCCCGGCTATATTAAAGGCACACGGAGAATATGTGCTGCCGACGGATGTTCCTGCCAATCAATTTCTAAATCTCGAAGGAAGAAAAATTTCGACGTCTAGAAATTGGGCCGTTTGGGTGAATGAGTTTATTCAAGACTTACCCGATCAAACTGATGTACTCAGATATTATTTGATAAAAAACATGCCCGAGCAACGTGACAGCGAGTTTACATGGCAGAGTTTTCAAGAAGCTAACGACAACGAGCTTGTCAATAATCTTGCAAATTTTATAAATCGAGTCGTTGTTCTGACACATAAATATTTTGATGGTGTCGTGCCCACACCTGATGAAGATGAAAGCGTCATCGGTCCTGACTATGCTGACGAGTTTTCATTTTTGGATGCTGAGCTTTTACGCTTATATGATATGACGTATGCCGTTCACGAATCAATTATGAAAAAAGATTTTCGTGCCGCATTGCAACGCGTGATGGATATCTCATCAATGGGTAATCAGTTTTTGCAGAACAATGAGCCTTGGAAATTAATTAAATCGAATGAACAGGCAACAGCAAATGTCATGTATCATGGCTTGCAGATTATTTATGCACTCGGCCACATGATGTCACCATTCATGCCAGGAAAAGCTCGCGAGTTGCTTTCAAAATTAAATATCGAATTTGATGAATCATCTGACGCCGTATTGACGATGATGAATAAAATGGCTGAAGGTGAAGAACTAATAGCGGCTGGGCACAAAATTGAACCAGCTTTTCATTTATTCTCTCGTATACCGGATGAAACGATCAAGGCGCAAGTTGAAAAACTACACGCAGGTCAAACGGCCAGTGATAGCGAAGAAAACAATGATGCTGGAAAGGAGGCTGCTTACAAATCCAACATAGAATTCGACACGTTTCAAAAAATGGATTTACGCACAGCCACCATAGTCGCTGCCGAAAAAATTAAGAGAGCCGATAAATTATTAAAGCTAACAGTTGATCTAGGTACTGAGCAAAGAACTGTTGTATCTGGTATTGCCGAACACTATGCCCCTGATGAAGTCGTTGGAAAAACTGTAACGCTCGTCGTAAACCTTGCTCCAAGAAAACTTCGTGGCGTAGAATCACAAGGGATGATTTTAATGGCAGAAAACGAAGAAGGCAAATTGTATTTTGTCAGTCCACCGGAAAAAATCGGCAATGGACTTGTGGTGTCTTAGCGATACTAAAATCACATTATTTTAATTGAAATGCTCAGGCAAATTAACTTGAATTAATTCCAGACTTTATTTACTACTCACATTTCATCAAAGAACTCAAGGTAAATCCTTTGACTAATAACCATTTAGATCCGGCGTCTGTCAAATCATGCGCATCCGTATCTGTACAATCTAGCATGACGGCATAAATTTCATCGGGGATAGCTTCAATCTTTGGATGAGCCGAAGAAAAAGGAAAGTCACTTTGCTCTGCTTCATCCCAAAATACTTCTTCGAGGTCGTGAAGATCCTCGGTCGTGAACTCCGCAGCCGAATCTCTGAACTTCCAAAGAACTGCATGAATAAATAGCAATTGATTTTTTTCTGAATCTGTCAAGAAATGATTGTCATCATCAAATAGATATGTGAGAATATGCGGAGATGCATCACGCGTGTCCTCCAGGCACTGCTCAACAGTCCATGCACCAGATTCCATATCTGACAATACGCAATCCATGCGCTCTTCAATATTTTTTTTATCATCCATTTCAAGAGCAAAGATATTTTATACATGGCACTGATTGGAATGAAATTTGAATCAATCATATTACAAAATAAAATATATGAATTCTTTTGAACAGATTTCGAGGACTTCTAAATTGACTTTTTCACGTGTTGAGCGTGTCAGCGATCAAAGACACATAGAAATTATACATATATCAAAATAATCATATATGTCCGCAAGCAATTCACTTATAGCGACATAACTTAACATTCACTACATATTTGTATTATTCATATATGTAATTATTCAAATATGTGCAGCGGCTTTGTAGATATTCCTAAAGTTATTCACACGATTTGCACAACAATTACCATACAATCCACATTCTATTCACATGATAATTATTCATTATGTCTCTCATAAATGAGCGTATGACGTACATTTGTAGGGCACTTGAATGAATGGTAAATAATCCCTATATGTGCAAAAAGCAAAAATGTTAAATGTCTGACACCAACCAACCTGTTAAATCTCTGAGTGGCAACAAAATCAAGCCATTACGTACCGAATCTGACTATTCATCGCTCGGAATGGGACGTGTTATGCCACAAGCGGTCAACATGGAAGAGGCCGTTTTGGGTGCTGTCATGATCGATAAAGATGCGATGTCGGTGATTATAGGTATCATAAATCCCGATAGTTTTTACCTGCCGGCGAATCGAACGATCTTTCAGACTATGTATGATTTGTTTGAGCGATCCATTCCGATTGACTTGTTGACCGTGAAAGAGGACTTGAAGAAACGGGGTGAGTTGACGGGAGTTGGTGGTGCCTCTTATTTGGCTGAGCTGACCAATAAAATCGGTTCGGCGGCTAATCTTGAGTATCATGCCCGGTTCATTGCCGAAAAGCATATCCAGCGTGAATTGATCCGTATTGGAACATCTACCGTGAAAGATGCCTTCGAAGATTCGAAAGATGTATTTGATATGTTGGACGAGGCAGAGCGAAACCTCTTCGATATTACGCAACAAAATATGAATCGTGGTTTTGAGCATGTGCGATCATTGGCACTCAAAGCGCGGATTTTAATAGAAGAGTTATCCAAAAAAGATGAAGGTATTACGGGAGTACCGACTGGGTATACCGATTTAGATGCGATCACGTCCGGTTGGCAAAAATCAGATTTAATTATCGTTGCGGCAAGACCATCGATGGGTAAGACAGCCTTGACTTTGTGTTTTGCAAGAAATGCAGCCGTAGATTTTAATATTCCTGTCGCCATATTTTCATTAGAGATGTCGAGTGTTCAATTAACGCAGCGACTCATTTCAATGGAAGCTAGAATTCCGGGACATGATTTACGGAATGGTAAAATAAAAGATGAAGAGTGGAAGCCATTGCACGACGCGATTGATCGCGTGGGTGAAGCTCCAATTTATATTGACGACACGCCTGCAATTAATATTTTCGAATTGCGAGCAAAATGTCGTCGACTGAAGATGCAACAAGATATTCAGTTAATTATTATTGATTACTTACAGTTGATGAGTGGTGGGCCAGATAGCAAGGCCAAAGGGAATCGCGAGCAGGAAATCAGTGGTATTTCGCGCGCACTAAAAGGGTTGGCTAAGGAGTTAAACGTTCCAGTCATTGCTCTATCACAATTGAGTCGTGCGGTAGAAACTCGTGGCGGTAACAAACGACCAATGCTGTCTGATTTGCGTGAGTCAGGAGCCATTGAGCAAGATGCAGATATCGTAACATTTATATATCGTCCTGATTATTATGAATTAAATTCCGATCAGGAAGTCGGTGATGAAAATACTGCCGAAATAATAATCTCCAAACACAGAAATGGTGCGCTCGGCAATGTCAATTTGCATTGGCAAAAAGAATACGCTGTATTTGAAAATCAAGAAAAATTTGATTTCAATAAGCAATTAAAAGGTGACTATAATTTCACAGATGATAATATTTTCATCACGCGTGATTCGCGTATGAACGATAAAGACGAGGAAATTCCGTTCTAGCTTTAGTCTCAAAATTCAATCTTTTAAAACTTCTTAATTCCACGAGCAGTTAATTGTGCATTAGTTTTTGAAGTGATAGAAAGATCTCCACGTCCAAATGACATGAACCAAGCTTGACTAAGCGGTGATCCTTGGTTTTCTACGCTAGTCCAATAGTTAGCATTAGTAGCCAGGATGGTGTGGCCTCCAGAGAATAATGACTGATTCACAAGAAATCGATTGTGCCAGAGCAGGCTCATTTCATCGTTAGATGGAAGGTACCAATCCGGCCCAAGAGATTCTACGTAAGTCTTGGCCGGGCTATTGATCATCAAAGACATATTATATTCTCCATCCCAGGATCGGTCAGCTTGTGTAATAGAAGCAGCACTTTGATATTGTTGTCCTGTCGATTCAGTTTTTGAAATGATTAATCCATGCGTTTCTCCTAAGCTATCTAAATATATATAATATACAATCCCTCCTAACGTATCTTGACCAATATAAAAATCACGCGGTTCTAGACTGATACTATTCTGCGAAATTAATATCCCTTCCCCCGCAGTATATATGTTGACGGAATCCGTAAATCCACCGCCATTTGTCAATATAACATTGACTCCATTACGAGATATTGTTTGCAATTCATTTGTTATCGAGCCATCTATTTCCGTGGTTAAAAATCCATTGTCAGACACCATGTCATCTACCGTAGTCTCTGATAAAATGGAATCCTTGATTGTCCCACCACCATGACTCAGCGTAATTTCTAAATTATTCTTTGATATTGATTGCAATTCATTGCTTATCGATGAATCAATTTGAACTGGAAGCTTAATAAAGTCTCCACCAGAGAGGAAAATGGTATCGTTCGAAATGGACAGTACCTGATTTTTTTCTATTGAACCGACTTCTCTATAAGCTAGCGTACCATTACTTAACCAGACAACGACACTATCCGCAGTGTTCATCGTGTCCAACGATGCTATTCGTATTCGGCCTTCAACTTTAAGGTTGTATTGCGCGGCACTTTGATTATAAAATGACATTATCGACATAATAATCATAAGTGCTAATTTAAAAATTTTCATCTGTTTCATGTTTGACTAATTATTCTATTTAATGTAAATATGAATCAATAATTCGTCCTAAAATGATAAAAATGGTAAGTATCACCTGGTGTTAGGTATTCGGCTGCCAATCGAAGGTTAACGCGCGAGTTGCAAATTAATTTAGTCTATCAGTTAGGAAAAATTTGATAAAGGCAAAGGGATGCCAGTCTAGCCTACCGCCATTCGCTCACATAAACCAAGACATAATTTTTCGATTTCATTTAATATGAAATGTGGTTCGATCGAATGTAGACATTCGTATGTGTCGAATCTACAGCTTTTTTTGTCGAAACATGGATAGCAAGGGATGTTTGAATAAACCGCAGGAAATCGATCATCGTTTGGAGGATTCCATGATTTATGACCGATACTTCCAAAAATAGTTATGGTCGGTATACCCATAGCGACTGCCATATGTTTCGGCCCACCATCACCCGTAACAATCGCCTTGCACTGTTGCATCAAAGCACCCAACTCACTTATCGACGTTGGCGGAGCTATCATAACCTGCTCACAGCATGTATAATCAGACAACTCTAACTCCTTGATGACAGCTCTATCTTCTGGGCCCCATAAAAGTAGAATTTTGACATCAAATCTCTGAGTCAATATCATCGCCAATTCCATGAAATATTTCAGTGGCCACTTCTGAACTGGAGCACTACCCGATATATAAAATCCGATAATCGGAATCTGTATGTTTTTTAAGAATTCCCGAGCCGCAACTTTAGCCCGATGATTTGGTTCGAAATAATATTCAATAGCCGGGTTATGTATGCCTAATGGTTTTAATACACCCAAACTTTTATGCACGTTATAAAAATCCTCTTGCGGTAGTGCCTGTTGCACATTATAGAAAAAACGCTTAATTCCAGGTTTCCCAAGTCGGAATGTCGCATTGGCCAATAATGTAATTTGGGCGGATCTAGGATTGTTAATAAAATCTATGCTAACATCAAATTTCTTAGCAACCAATGAGGTCAAAAACTTGAAATAAGATCCTTCGTCATATTCCAATATTTCATCGACATCCGGATTCATCTCAATGGCTTCTGTATACCGCCGAGATAACACGACGGAAATAAATGAATGAGGATATTCTTTCTTTAGCGCACGGAACACCGGTGTCATTAAAATCGTATCACCCAGCGGCTTAATACGAATAATTATAATTCGAGGTTTTGTTAAACTCGAAAGTGCTTTGTGTATGTGTTCGTTTTTTGACAAGAAAAAAGGCTTGTACAAAAATAAATTTGCGTTAATTATTTAAACCATGCGTAAAACTAAAGCGGATGCTCCACCGCCACCGTTACAGATAGCCGCACATCCAGTTTCTTTTCCTTCACTTTTTAATGCGGACGTCAATGTGGTGATGATTCGTGCACCTGAAGCACCGAGTGGATGACCGATCGAAACCGCGCCTCCCAATACATTCACCTTACTCGCCTCTACACCTAATACTTTGTTGTACGCAAGTGGCACAACAGCAAATGCTTCATTCACTTCGAACACGTCAATATCCGAGATACTTAATCCCGCGCGTTCGAGTGCTTTTGGAGTTGCTAATGTCGGCGCAGTCGTAAACATCTTTGGATCTTGCGCTGCGTCTGCAAACGAAATAATTTCAGCCAAAGGTGTTAATCCAAGTTCTTTTAACTTACGTTCTCCACAAATAATTAAAGCCGAAGCTCCATCATTTATTGTCGAAGCGTTGGCGGCCGTGACCGTTCCTTCTTTATTAAAAGCAGGTCGCAGTGATGGAATTTTTTCAAATTTTACGCGCTTATATTCTTCGTCCTCTGACATAACGATCGGGTCTCCTCTACGTTGCGGAATTTCTATTGGAATAATTTCATCCTTAAATTTTCCGCTCTCCGTTGATGCAGCCGTTTTCTTGTAAGAATTAACTGCATATTCATCTTGTTCTTCTCGACTTATTCCATATTCGGTTGCCGTAATATCTGCGGAATCACCCATGGCTTTTTGGTCATACACATTTCTCAACCCATCTTTTTCCAGCCCATCCACTAATTCACCGCCTCCAAACTTATATCCAAAACGAGCCTTTGGCATGTAGTATGGAATATTTGACATCGACTCCATCCCTCCTGCAACCGCAATGTCGAGATGACCGAGCATGATAGCTTGAGCGGCGAACATAACGGATTTCATTCCTGATGCACATACTTTATTGATTGTCGTGCACGGAACATCGTGCCCGATTCCTGCAGCCAATGCCGCTTGTCTAGCCGGTGCCTGACCCAAATTGGCCGACACGACATTCCCCATAAATACCTCTTCAACCAAAGAAGGATCTACTCCACTTTTCGCGAGCGCACCGGCGATTGCCTTCGCTCCTAAATCGACTGCCGACATAGATGCCAACTGTCCTCCAAAACTTCCTAACGGCGTGCGTACAGCTGACGCGATATATACTTTTTGCATGTAAAATTTTATTGTGATTACGTTATTAACGGGACGACGAAGATAAGGTTTTGATGCTAAAATGCTTAATTGAGCAGTACCTCAATACGAGATAGTACTTCTTCAACGCTCACATCATGGCATGCGAGATCTCCTCGCCAACACGATTTATTGCCAAATGTCGAACAAGGCCGACAATCTAAATCGGTACGTTGGACACAGTTTTGTACCACTTGCCCATATCCTAAAAATCCTAAATATGGATGTGTAGCTCCCCAAAAAGACACGACAGGTACTCCGGCATTGCTCGCGAGATGCATATTTGCCGAATCCATGCTCACCATCATCCGAAGATTATCCATAGATTTTATTTGCCGATTAAATTCCCAATTTGATGTATTGATAATTTTATCAGACTCACTTGCCCACGTATTTAATATTTCCGTTTCTGATGGGCCCCCTCCGTATAAATATATTTCATCGATATTTTTTAACAGCAGACACGCTATTAATTGCTTGGATTGTTCAATTGGCCACATCTTAGGTTCGTGGGCGGCAAACGGAGCAATGCCTACAATTATTTTTTCAGCAAATGTTGACGAATATTCTTTTCGAGGTAAGTCTATTTGATATCCTAATTTCCAAAAAACATCCGCATAGCGCTGATGCATAGATTCAAGCGGTTTTAATATTTTATTTTTCCTGCGTGTGAGTTCTTTTTTTTCTGACCTACCTTTATCTATCCGAGCCACCTCAATACCTGTAGTACCAAAAAGAAAACCTAAAACCTGAGAGCGAAGAACGTCGTGTAAATCAGCCACCGCATCATAATTTGAAATCCGCAGCATTTTATAGAGGCGATATAAACCGAGTAAACCCTTATGCTCTCTTTTCAGATCTGGAAAAATAAGTTTGAAACGTGGGTGCTCGGGAAAGATGGACCCAAAAGACTTTCGTGTCAGCATATCAATTTGTATGTCCGGATACGCATTCAACACTTCGTTAATCACAGGTACCGTCATGGCCACATCTCCCATAGCAGATAAGCGGATGACAAGTATTTTGGCCATATTATTTATTGGACTTATACAAGACAGGATTTAGACTCGGATCGTTATACATTTTCATTTGCCGATAGAGTTTCATTTGCACATCACCAATTTCAATGTCGTGTAGTAATTGGTCGATGCCTTCTCTCAAATCTCTTAATTGTTCTTCCAGTACACCCAATTTTGATTCGCACTTCAGACGATGTGCTTCATCGACATCAGTACGAAGAACTTCTTGTCGCATATGGTAAATTTTCAAACACAAGATGGATAATCGATCGATGGCCCAAGCTGGTGTTTCCGTATTAATCCGCCCCTTCCCTGGATTTTTTGCACCGATTGTTTCTGCAAAATATGTGTCAATATGTTCGACCATATCGGTGCGTTCTTGATTACTTGAGTCAATGCGCCGCTTAATTTTCAACGCGTCGTCAGGAGCTATTTCAGGGTCTCGAATAATATCTTCTAAATGCCATTGTACCGTATCGATCCAACATTTATGATATAAAATGCGATCGATCTTATCATGGTAATCATTTTTCAAAAGCGTATCCACATGATCACGTATATGATAATCATCAATGGCTTTTCTAAATATGGCTATGGCTTTGTCTGAAAAATTCAATGGCTATATTATTTTTTCGACATACATTTAATAAGCACGAACATTTTTCTTTTCTACATAATTGACAAATGCGCGCAAGACTACTTTATTACCACCTTGTGTCGGATAGTCACCAGTAAAATACCAATCCCCATTATTATTTGGGCAGGCCGCATGCAGTCCATCGACCGTTTGATAAATCACTTCTACTTCAACTTCGGTTTCGGGTGGTGTAATGAGTTCAGCGATCTTTGCGGATACTTCTTTCGTTGTAAACTCCGCATACAATTCCTTGACATGATTTGTAAATACACCATCAGTTCGAGTCAATTCAGTTTTACATTTTTCGTAAACCTCCTGAATTAAATATGTTTTGCCTTGATCCTCCAGCAAATGTATCAATGCCTGAAAAGCAATAAATTGACCCATGCGAGACATATCGATACCGTAACAATCAGGGTATCTGATCTGAGGGGCAGAAGAAACAATGATAATTTTTCGCGGATTTAATCGCAAACAAATACTGATGATACTATCACGTAACGTTGTCCCCCGAACGATCGAATCGTCCATCAAAACTAACGTATCCACGTGGTCGTTGACAATTCCATACGTCACATCATATACATGTGAGACCATATCGCCTCGCACTACTTCATCCGCAATAAAAGTTCGGAGCTTTGCATCTTTCACCACTAATTTCTCAACGCGTGGTTTCATTTTAATCATCCGACTTAATTCATCGTCGGTCAATTTTTCATCGGAGGACAGTCTTTTAATTTTAATATCATCCAAATGCTTATTTAATCCCTCGACTAATCCCATAAATGAGGTCTCAGCTGTATTTGGAACAAATGAAAAAACAGTATGATCTAAATCATATTCTATTAAATCAAGAACCGGTTCGCTTAGATTTTCACCTAATTTTTTCCGCTCTAAATAAATATCACGATCGGTACCACGAGAGAAATAAATACGCTCAAATGAGCAAGAGCGTCTTGGTGCTTCTTCTATAAATTGTTTTTCGCTGATTCGCCCATCTTTTTTAATAATTAGAGCATGACCACGACGCAATTCTTTAATATTATGATATCGCAAATCGAAAGCCGTTTGAATTGGCGGTCGCTCCGAAGCTGCAACGACAACTTCATCATCATAATAATAATGCAACGGACGAATGCCTGACGGATCGCGCATGATAAACGCGTCGCCATGTCCGATCATCCCACAAATCGAATACCCACCATCAAAATGTTTACAAGCTCGCTTCAATAAGCGTTGAATGTCGAGATGCTTGAATATGAGTTGGTTAATCTCCTGATTTGAATGCCCGTCAGGTTTGAACCACTGATACAGTCGCTCCACCTCATCATCCAAAAAATGACCCAATTTTTCAAGTACGGTGACTGTATCGGATCTTTCCTTCGGCGACTGACCCAACTCCACCAATTCATCGAATAGATGATCGACATTAGTCAAGTTGAAATTTCCAGCAAGGACCAAATTTCTTGAAATCCAGTTGCTCTGTCTCAAAAATGGATGCACCGTTTCGATCGAGTTATCACCGTGCGTTCCATATCTCAAGTGACCGAGCAGCACTTCGCCCGTGTATGGAAGATTTTGTTTCAACCACGCTGTATTACGCATATTCTCCTTCGGAACATCATTGAAGTAAGCGTGTACACCTTCAAATACGTCCCGCAAATAATTGGAAGAATTACTGCGTCGTCGCGAAATATAGCGATGTCCCGGAGGCATATCCAACTTGATCGTCGCAATACCTGCACCATCCTGGCCACGGTTGCGTTGTTTCTGTAAAAGCAGCTGCAACTTATTTAGACCATACAGGGGCGTCCCGTATTTCTCCTTATAAAATTCGAGAGGTTTTAACAGCCTGACAAAGGCCAAACCACATTCATGCTTGATTTGATCGCTCATGGGAAAGTATCTAGGATACAAAGGTACAAATCACATAACGTTCTTTTTAAATATTCACATGTTATTAACTGTCTAAAATACCGATGAAAATCTGCTACTTTTATACCTAATCAAATAAATGTTATGTCAACTAAAACTGCAATTGTAACTGGCGCTAGTAGCGGTATTGGCCGTGCCACTGTAAATCGCTTAATCGCCGAAGGGTATAATGTCGTAGCCGTCGCTCGTCGTGAAGCGCGACTTGAAGAAATGAAAGAGAAATGGGGAGACCGAATTCATGTCATGTCGGTCGACGTGACTGTGGTGAGCGATGTCGAGGCCATGGTCAAGCAAACTATTGATCAATTTGGTCAGATTGACGTCTTGGTTAACAATGCTGGCGTGGGCATGATAGCCGCACTCGAAGATGGCAAACTGGATGATTGGTTGACGATGATCGATGTCAATGTCAAGGGCGTCTTGATATGTTTACACGCTTGCTTGCCCGAACTCATAAAGTCTCATGGACATATCATCAATTTGGCTTCTGTCGCCGCGCACGATGTGTTTCCAAATGCTGTGGTCTACTGTGCCTCTAAACATGCCGTCAATGCGATCACGGTCGGGTTTAGAAAAGAATTTCGAGAAAAAGTTAAAATCACAAATATTTCTCCCGGACCTGTAGACACCGAATTTGCCGACCATACGAACGACGATAAATTAAAAGAAGAATTCAAAAAGAGCTTTAAGGGTGTCGTGATCAAAGCTGAAGATATCGCCGGAGCTATTCTTCACATATTAAATTTACCAGAATACCTTGTTGTGAATGAATATATTATTCGTCCAAATAAATAATATCGATATGAAAATTACAATTTATTTGATCACTTTATTTATTTCAATAATTAGTTTACAATCGTGTAAAACGGCTGATCAAAATGTATTAATATTTGATAATCAAAAATATTATAAACCGTGTGAACCTTCGATTGCGATAAATCCAAAAAATCCAAATCATATTGTCGCAGGTTCGATACTTGACAATGTACATGTGTCTACAAATGGTGGTAAGTCCTGGAAATCACATCGACTAACATCATCTTATGGCGTATATGGTGATCCGGTGATTTGTGCGGACTACGATGGTTCATTTTATTACTGTCACTTGGCTGATCCTGAAAAGCGCGGCTGGGCGAGTAGTCGCTTGCTGGAAAGCATCATCGTTCAACGCTCAGATGATACGGGGGCTTCGTGGACAGACGGTGCCGCAGTAGGTGCTAATCCACCAAAAGATCAAGATAAAGAATGGATTTGCGCTGATCCATATAATGGAAATCTGTACATGACCTGGACAGAGTTTGATAAATATAATTCTGAAAATCCTAATGATCACACGCGTATATTGTTTTCTGCGTCCATGGACAAAGGAGATACATGGACCAAGCCAAAGTCGCTATCATTTTTCCTCGGCAATTGCTTAGATGAAAACGATACCGTGGAGGGAGCTACACCTGCTGCTGGAAAAGATGGAAAAGTGTTTGTCGCATGGGCTGGTCATGAAAATATTTATTTTAATCGGAGTACAGATCAAGGTAAAACCTGGATGAAAAAAGAAACGATTATTGCCAATCAAAAAGGTGGTTGGAATTTACCGATAAAAGGAATGAAGCGGGTAAATGCAATGCCGGTACTTCATGTCGACCATAGTGGTGGCCCACACGATGGGCGCATATATGTGATGTGGGGCGACCAACGCGATGGTGAAACGAATACCAATATTTACTTACAATATTCTGATGACGATGGTGAAACCTGGTCCAGTGATCGTCGCATTCATAGCGATGAAAACAATGCACACCAATATTTTCCTTGGTTTACAATAGACCAATCTTCTGGATTTTTATACGCGGTTTTTTACGATCGAAAAAACTATGATAATTTCTTACAAAATGATGTTACTTTATCGTGGTCATATGATGGTGGTGAAACTTGGTCAAATCGTATTATTTCTGAGCGCCCGTTCCAAACGCCACCTGAATTTATATTTTTCGGTGACTACAATAATATATCTGCGGTAGATGGAAATATTCGACCTATCTGGACACGTTATGATGAAGGCAATTTATCGATTTGGACTGCGCTTATATCTGAAAGAAATAAAAATAAACAAGTCAGTAAACCATAGCCAAAGTTAAACCGATGAAAAGAAGAAAATTTGCACAAACAATAGCTAAAGCCGGACTTGCACCTGCTTTCTTACCGCTGTCGTCTTCTTCCAACTATCATAGAAGACCAAAACAAATTAAGCCCTCAGCTCTCAAATCTGGAGATACGGTTGGATTGGTCACACCTGCCAGCAGTATTCGACCGGAACAACTCGAACGCGCCAAAAGTAATATTGAAAAAATGGGTTTTCAATTTAAAATTGGAAACCATGCGTCCGACCAAAATGGCTTTCTTGCCGGCCTCGACTATCAGCGCGTAGCAGATTTACATGACATGTTGAAGGACGATAAAGTCAAGGCGCTGTGGTGCATTCGCGGAGGATATGGCATGACTCGCATTCTATCGGAAATTGATACACGATTATTAATAAAATATCCAAAATTAATTATTGGGTATAGTGACATTACGGCTCTGCATAATTTGACTTCGTTGCACGGATTGACATCTGTACATGGACAAGTGGCGGGAGCAACATTTACGGATGAAGTGATGGCCAATATGCGCGATACGATTTCCGGAAACTTATCAAATAAAGTCATTCGACCCTCTGCAACCGAGGAATCTTATACCATTTTCGAGGGTCGCGCCAAAGGACATCTGACGGGTGGTAATTTATCTTTATTAGCTTCAATGGCAGGAACGACGTTTTTAGATTCTTTTAAAAATAAAATAGTATTTATCGAAGACATCGGAGAAAAACCTTATCGCATAGATCGCATGCTGACTCAGCTAATTCAAAGTACTGATTTAAAAAAAGCCGCTGGTATAGCACTCGGAAATTTTGCAGATTGTGAAAAAGATGATGATGATAAATCATGGACATTAAAAGAAGTATTATTTGATCGATTGCGATCCCTCGAAATTCCAACGTGCTATGGATTCCCTTTTGGTCATGTCAAACGAAATTTGGTCATGCCAATGCATTGTAAAGTGGAATTGGACGCTTCATCCATTCAACTCACCTACAAAGAGGAAGTCGTAGTATGAATATCTCTTGGACAAAGTATAAGCTACATTTGAAAACGCCATTCGTGCTCTCGTACGGCCAATACGATTTTAGGTGGAGCTATATTTTGACCTTATCGTCCGAAGGCGTCGATGGATTAGGCGAAGCCACAGCTATCAAATACTATGGTTGGACAGAAGAGCGACTCGATGAAGAGTTTTCAAGTCTCCCTAGTACTGTTGTTGATGAAACCACCATTAATAACATTTTGGAAAAAGGTGAATTATCTCCGCCAGTCCGAAACGCTTTGCAGTGCGCATATATCGATTTAAAAGGAAAACTCGCAGGGGAAAAAATCGCCGAATTGTATAATATTATGCAATCTGGAAATTTACCAACAAGCTCTATAACTATTACGGGAAAAACAATTGAGGAATTTGAGCAGCAACTTCAGTCATATAATTGGCCAATATATAAAATAAAAATGGGTGGCGATTACGATGAAACTTGCTTACAGTTTATGCGCAACCATAGCGACAAGCTATTTCGTATTGACGCGAATGCCGGGTGGACAATTGATTGGGTTCAAGAGAACAAGGCGGAATTGAATGCAGACTATATTGATTTTATTGAGCAGCCTTTTCCACCGGATCATCCGCAATTAAATTTAGAAGTCAAGAATTTTATTCAGAAACCTATAATCGCGGATGAATCATGTCAATCATTGGCCAATCTTGATCATTGTGATGAATACTTCGACGGTGTCAATGTAAAAATCATGAAGTGTGGCGGTGTAGATCGCGCTCTTGAACTCATTCAAGCGGCCAAAGCGAGAGGTTCAAAGATAATGTTGGGTTGTATGACGGAATCCTCTATAGGAATTTCACATGCGAGTCAACTTTTGCCTTTGGTAGACTACGCCGACATAGATGGAGCCGTGCTCGTTAAAAACGATATGGCTCGTGGTGTATCATTGGATAAAGGTGTTTTACAGCCAACTTTTATAGCAGGTTGCGGCGCCGAACTTATAAACAGTTAAATTTTATGAAGACTTTTATTACCATTTTTATCATAGGATTTTATATGCTTTCTGTTCAAGCGCAAGAGAATAATCCTATTCCTGATATTTTAGCACAAGGGGATGATCTCGTTCAGAAAATTATAAAGGATCGACAGAAATACGAAGTCCAAATTTCATACAGTCCGATTTATCGCGATGCACGTGGTGAACCTAGAATAGAGACTTACACATGGAGTGTTGATCCAGATAAGTATTTTTATCCTGCGAGTACAATTAAAATGCCAGTTGCCTTTTTTGCCGTAGAGAAACTGAATCAATTACAATCCGATGAAATTGATTTGCATACACCTATCGCATTTGGAAGTAGCGGAAGTCCTCAACATCTCGTGCTTTATGACACCACTGCCTTAGATAACGAATTAACGCTAGCACATTTAATCAAGAAAGTATTTTTGGTCAGCGATAATGAGGCATATAATTTACTGTATGCCTTTTGCGGACAGAAATTCATTAACGATCAACTAAAAGCCAAAGGGTACGAGGATGTCAAAATAACGCATCGCGTCGGGGCACCTGGCTATTCGTTGGAGGATAATCGACGGTCTAACCCAATTTTATTTTATAAGAACGATGACATCTTATATATAGAGCCAACAAAGTATAATCCGCTGAACTATGCACAAATTCAAAAATCGGATTGTATCAAGGGAAACGGATATTTTGCTAAAGGAGAACTTGTGAAAGAGCCTTTCGACTTTTGCGATAAGAATTTTTTATCAATTCCGGTACTTCATCAATTGATTACAGCCTTTGTGGTCCCTGAAGCAGTCGATGAGGAAAAACGATATGACATAACGCAAGCACAACGACAGGAAATTCTTTCCTTCATGGGTGAGCGACCGCAAGAATCGATGTACCCACGCTATCCTGAAAAATACACGGACAGATATGTAAAATTTTTCATGTATGGCGACTCGGATGACCTCATGCCGGCAAGTGTTCGGATATTTAATAAGGTCGGATACGCGTATGGATATTTAACCGATGTCGCTTACATCACTGATAAAAATACAGGTATTGAATTCATCCTTACGGCTACTATTCATGTCAACGAAAACGGCATATATAATGACAATAATTATCAGTACGATAAATTAGGTATTCCATTCTTAGCAAAAATTGGACGACTATTTTATAATTACGAAAGTAGTCGATCACATGGAAGTTTACCTCAAGACATTTTACAATTAAAATATCAATAAATTGAATTATGATAAAATATAGAACGGTCATCATTGATTCTATAACAAAATCTAAATCTAGCATGAGTGGCAATCGCTACATCACAGATATTCATGAAATGCGGATTCAGATACAAAGCAAACTAGAGGAATATGATGAAATGGGGTATGACTTACACACCATGCAACCGATCATTGGTGGAGTATACAGCTCGAGCTACACGCAGGCATTCGTTTTCGTTTTCAAACTTCGTGAAAATGTGTAAATTAAAATTTCATGAATAAAATACCGACACATAAAAAGATTCCGATGGTATCACGGTTGGTGTCTATTCGCAACGCAGCTAGACTTGTTAAAAACCCAATTCCTGTCGTGCAAGAAACGATGGAGAAAATGGGGCCGACATACTTCTTTCACATGGGTGGACGAAACTTAGGTTTATTGACTCGTGAGCTGCACGTCATTCAGCATATACTTCAGAAAAATCACAAAAACTATCATAAGTCCAGATTTCAGACTGATGAATTAGCCTCTTATGTCGGGAAAGGATTATTGACAAATAACGGTGAAGATTGGCTCAAGCAGCGTCGATTAATCCAGCCGGCCTTTGGTCGAAAAAAAATTGATACACTTTCTTCTATCATGGAAGAAGAAATTCACGATGTATTTCAGCAAGAAATCGGAAACGGTGGACGTACTGAAATATCGCATGTTTCGGCGATGCTTACATTTCATATTGTTACACGCGCAATATTTAGTGATGAAGTGAGTCATGCACAAATCGTTGAATTACGCGACCGTGTCGAACGCGTACAAAAAATGATTATTCTTCAAATCCGGCAACCATTTAAGCGCTGGTATTATTCACTTTCTGGGATGATGCGAAAACATCATCGACTAGCAGAAGAAGTCAAAGATTTAATTCGCGGCCTCATAGAAAATCGACAAAAAGATGGTCATCGTAAAGAGGACATACTGCAGTTTTTACTGGACACCAGATATGAAGACACGGGTCAGCCGATGTCTACGGATCGGCTCGTTGATGAATTGTTGATCATGATGGTGGCAGGTCATGAGACGACTGCACATTCGCTGACATGGACGCTTTATTTATTAAATCAACATCCCGACGTTTCCGAAGCGGCGATGGATGAAGTCGTTAATAAAGGGAATTCATACATGGAATATTTCGCGCCTGATTCCAGGATCATGTCAATTATAAAAGAAAGCCTTCGCATGTATCCACCAGCATGGGTGATCGATCGAACTGCCTTACAAGATGATATTATCGATGGATATCGAATTCCAAAAAATATCACCATTATGCAATTTATTTATGGGCTGCATCACGATGAAAAGTACTGGGACGCTCCCAATGAATTTCGGCCGGATCGCTTTATTAAAAACCCTAAACCCGATGCATATTTTCCATTTGGAGCCGGACCACGACTATGTATCGGAAACCACTTTGCCTATTTGGAATTGATCATCACCTTGGTTAAGTTTCTACAAACTTATCGACTGCCAAAAAAAGCGATACCATATCCCGGCATTAAACCGCTAATTACGTTACAACCAGAAAAGGCTGTGTGGATGGATTTGGACCGAAAGTAAAATGTCCTCAGATCAAAGAAGAATTAGTCGAAAATAAATAGAGTTTTATTTATAATTTACTTTTAAGGCTCGATAATTCTCGTTTTATCTCTTGTAATTCTAGAGACTCTTCTGAATGGAGATTTTTTATCAAATCGAAATTTTCATAAAGGATAGAAACCAAATCAGAAAACTGCTGACACGAAGGATTTTTCTTATAAATACTTTTAGCTAACGAAATGTCAGATTTAAAAGATAAGGTCTCCATAAAAATCTCTTTTTGCAACGCGCCATTTTGTGCCAAATTGGTCGTATCACGTTGAGATATTAAGTTTTGGATGAGTGACTTTCGGTCATCTATTGAGCGAAGATGCACGTCATATTCAGCACAATCCTTTTTACAACTAAGGATAACGGCAAACAATACAACACAGAAAAAAACCCACTTCAACTTTACCATGACATGATTTTTTCAATCGAAATTCAAAGTCAGCCACTCATTTTCACACCTTCAATCAAATAGATGAGTTGTTTCATCGCTTCTCGTTTTTTCTGACCGGGACCATATACGAATCCGTCGATAAATATGACTTTATTCAATTTCGGATGGTGAATAAGAAATGATGTAAAGGCACCTCCCATAAACTCATTTTCCATCGTCCAAATACCACGTAGTTCGGAAGCGTAGTTACCGTCAATTTCCCGCTGATAATGAAATGTCGGAAGATTGACATTGTCGACTCTCATAAAAGAGCCTTTGGCCGATGAGGTAATATGTTTTCGTGTTAACGAATCCCGTAAGGCTACCATATTTTCCTCGGAAAATTGTGCCTGATTTTTATACGGGAGTTCGTAAAAAACAAGTCCGCTGGTAATTTTTGGTGTAATGTGTTGAATCCAAACAAATGGTTTTTTATCGACACCCATTTTATAGCGATCTGGAATATCCATTGAAATATTGTAGTACTCCTTTAATTTATTTTGGATAGTCACTTGATGACCGCTTAAAAATAAATTTGCCTCATATTGTATTTTATCAAATTCATATAGTCTTCGCGAAAATGTTGGTAAACTCGCTTTGATACCATCGATTAAAGCCGACTCATCTTTACCAATAATATAGAGGATCAATTGATTTTGTGCCCATTTATTCTTACCACTTTGCAGCATGTAATCCTTATCCTTCATGCCATTGTATAGCTTTTCACCCAAATCTTCTTGCACCATTTTAGTGACAAGCGATTCTTTGTCGCTCAGGTTTGCTAGCACGATATACGAACGAAGATTTTTCCGAATAGGTTTTTGAATCAGGTCATCATATGTCTGATGTTGGAGATCCATAAGCGGTTCGGGTTGAGGTAGAATTGGATACGCGGTTTCATAGTAGAATTCCATTGTATCACCGGGTGCACCTTCCCATAAATTTTCATCAACTAGCACCGCCACTTTCCCAGCTTTGCCAAATGCGAAATCCTTGCCGCTAATGCTGTTGGACATCTCGGTCCCGCAACTAGCCAGCGCCAGGCCGATCACTAGAAAAATGATAGTATGAATAATGTGCTTCGTCATAAACTATATTGTACTGTCTAGATGCACGGCGCTATCAGCACGGTGTGTCGTCGAATTTGATTTATCGACAAGATAGAACATTCAGTGGATTTACATCAAGCTACCGATCACATCTTCTTCTGTCACACCCTCGGCCTCCGCTTTAAAATTGCGAACGATTCGGTGACGTAGTACGTTGTTGGCGATGGCCTGTACATCCTCGATGTCCGGTGAATATTTACCTGATATCGCGGCATGACACTTGGCTCCCAAAACTAAATATTGTGAGGCGCGCGGACCGGCTCCCCAGGCAATATAGTTTTTGACGCGATCTGTCGCCAAATCTTTTGCTGGACGGGTGCTCGCAGAAAGTTTCACGGCGTACTCTAACACATTGTCAGCGATAGGAATTTTTCTCACAAGATTTTGGAAATACATGATTTCCTCAGCGTTCAGCACGTGATTCAAAGTTGTCACTGTATTAGATGTCGTACTCTTGACAATGTTGAGCTCCTCTTGAAAAGACGGATAATCAAGTGTAATATTAAACATGAAACGGTCAAGCTGTGCCTCCGGCAATGGGTACGTACCTTCTTGCTCGATTGGGTTTTGTGTAGCCAAAACGAAGAACGGCTTTGGCAATGCATAGTTCTCTCCACTCACCGTGACGACGCGTTCTTGCATGGCCTCAAGTAGGGCGGCTTGCGTTTTGGGTGGTGTCCTGTTAATCTCATCTGCCAAAACGATATTAGAAAATATCGGCCCTTTTGAAAATTTAAACTGTCGATTATCATCCAAAATCTCAGAGCCTGTAATATCCGACGGCATCAAATCCGGCGTAAATTGTATCCGCTTAAATTCGAGATCCAATACTTCGGCTATGGTGCTCACTAGGAGTGTCTTCGCGAGACCAGGTACTCCGACGAGCAAACTATGACCATTGCTAAAAAGCGCAATCAGTACTGACTGAACAACTTCGTCTTGCCCAACGATCACCTTACCTATCTCGCTCTTCATATTGCGATATGCCTGAGCGAGTGCGTCAACGGCCTCTTTATCTGAACTGTATGATGGTATAGCCATTTGTGTTTTTTCTGTTTTGCTTTTTGAAAACGCAACTTGCATGTATTTGTTGCCAAATGACAGTGCTACATGAGATTGCCGCGCAAATGTATTGTTTTGTTTATGAATGGGCACCTATATGATATCATTTATCGATGGGGAAATCATTGGGGCATGACTAAAGTCCAGATTGGATTGATATCAAACATGGATATGAGCATTTTACTTGGCGCCAACACGATCAGAGATACAAAGGTATTTTTCAAGTATCTCAACACCTGTGAAGCATTAAATTTGTTTCCCTGAATAAGTATCTGTAATTTTATTCAGACATTGAAAAACCCATGTTCACCTGTAAACTTCAATTAGATATTTGAGATTGACAACAAAATATATTTGGGCTTTAGTTTTTATATGGTTAATCAATAATTCAGTGACAAGCGCTCAAATAACCATTAGTCCAGAAATCGGAATCGGGCATTCCCCATTCGTATTTACAGCTTTTGCAAATCGAGGAAATGGCGACGAGGTAGTATTATTTAGATCAAGCGGTATCGATTTTTTAGCTGGCATATCAGGTCAAATACCGGTAGCAAATAGTTGGCACATCAAA
>ENA-ORXU01001098-ORXU01001098.1-marine-metagenome-genome-assembly--contig:-NODE-1098-length-24518-cov-8.068532_pt1 | contig 24518 bp, 19 predicted proteins | sample MGYA00237869_ERZ511484 | MGnify/ENA metagenome assembly ERZ511484
CGCTGTCCGAGGCCTTCTCCTCCGCCGACCCGGTGGCATCGGCGGTGTCGACATCCGCCACGGGCCGCGAGGCGAACCCTTCGAAGCCACTGGCTAGCTACCCTCGCCACCGGCTGCTCGATGGCCAACAGCCGAGTTGCGTCCAAGAGCCCAGTCAAGCGCAAGTCAGTCCCTTGCCCTCGCTCGCCGGGAGTAGCTGGACGTAGAGGGCACTGACCGTTAGAGTATTGATCAATCTTGTGAAAAGTGTGATCTCGTCGCCAAGTCATGAGTGTGAACGAGGTGCGTGCATGAATGATCAAGATAACCCGTCTACCTGATATTTTCTTGCGAGCGCAAGTTGAATCCGTCTACCTGTCGTGAAAACTCAGGTGTCATGAAGTCCTGCTCTGCAAGCAGGGTAGAAGATGATCGGATCAAAGATGATTCCTCCAGGTGCCGAGCCGACTTGCCGACATCGATACGGTTGGTACGGCTTCTTTCGTTCTGAAAAAAAGCAGCGAAGGATCAGGTGGCCATGTCTAAAAGGAGTCAGACCATGTTCAGTCAGATCACGTCCAGAAAGAACTCGCAAGCACAACCGGTAGCAGTCTCCAACCAGCTGGCGGCAGTATCACGACCGCATGAAGGACCCGGTACGTGGGGTGCTGACGAGGAACGCTATCCGCACCGTGTCAAAGGTCCAGCCATCGGCGTGGTGGAACGCCTCTCACCAGAGCCGTCATCGATCGCTGCAAGGAATGTGCTCGACGCGATCGGTGTGCAGCCGTTTGCGTACCTGCTTGCCGCAGCGGCGCTTGGTTGCGGCGCGATGGTGCAGGCACAGGAGCTGCCAGCGGTCATCGATGTGTCGGAACTGAATGGCAGCAACGGTTTCGTGATCAACGGTGTCAGAACCGATGACAGAACAGGCGGTGCGGTCAGCAGCGCAGGTGATTTCAATGGCGACGGATTCGACGATGTCATCATCGGGTCCAGGCTGTCGCAGTCGGGCGGCACCAGCTATGTGGTATATGGCAATGCTCCTGCAGATAGAAACAGGACATTGAACCTGGAAGATCTGGATGGCAGCAACGGGTTTGCGATCAGGGCGGTGGATAGATTTGGCCGAACAGGCTATTCGGTCAGTGATGCTGGTGACATCAACGGCGATGGGATGACCGATCTGATCATCGGTGCTCCTACTGCAGAAACGAATGGCAACGATGATTCCGGGGCCAGCTACGTGATCTTCGGTGGTCGAGTCGGCAGGAGCGGCAGGTTCGATCTGTCGCGGCTGGACGGCAGCAACGGTTTCGCGATTAACGGGCTTGCTGCAACTGACTGGTTCGGCTATGACGTCAGTGGGGCGGGCGATGTAAATGGCGATGGATTGGACGACCTGGTCATGGTGGCTCATCGAGGTTTCGGGCGTTCCGTCTTCACAAGCAGTGAAATCTACGTGGTGTTCGGCGACACCGATATAGGTAGCGCCGGAATGCTGAAATTGTCAGAGCTGAATGGCGACAACGGGTTCTCGATCGATGCACCCAATCGAATCGATTCAAGGGTGTCGGTCAGTGGCGCGGGAGACATCAACGGTGATGGCATGGCCGATCTGATCCTCGGAGGCTTTCTTTCCGACCCCGATGGTTCCGACCCTGATGGAAATCTCACGGCCAGCGAGAGTCACGTTATCTTCGGTAACATCGATATTGGTAATTCCGGGATAGACGAGCTGTCGGATCTGGATGGTACCAATGGCTTCGTGATCAACGGGCTCGACGGGTCCAGTGAATTGACGGGCAACGGTGCAGGAGACCTCAACGGTGACGGGATGGACGATCTGGTCATCGGAAGCCAGTACGCTGGCAACGGCAGCCGCTTTGCCGGCGAGAGCTACGTGGTATTCGGTCGTGGCGATGTCGGTATTGCCGGATCAGTTGCATTGTCCGATCTGGATGGTGCGAACGGCTTTGCAATCAAAGGTGTCAAGCTTGGCGATCGTTCCGGTGCTTCTGTCGGTGATGTATCGGACTTCAATGGCGATGGGGTGGCTGATCTGATGATCGGAGCCCTGGGTGCAAACGGTACTGCTGGTGCTGCCTATGTGGTGTTCGGTGGACAGGATGTCGGCAATGCCGGCGCATTTTCGTTGTCCGATCTTGATGGCAGTAACGGATTCGTTGTCAACGGGACCGATCCGACAGATTTTTCAGGCAACAGCGTCAGCGGTGCAGGCGATTTCAACGGCGACGGCCTGGCTGATCTGATCATCGGAGCCGAAGGTGGGGATCGACAGCCCGGCGCCTCCGACAATTCTGGTCAGAGCTATGTGGTGTTCGGATTCGACGAATCGGGGCCAACGGCAGGCTCTCCACCCAATGACGAATTTTCCGACGCCGAGTTCCTGGACGGCGCCAGCGATGCGCTTGCATCCGCTTCGACATTCACGGTCATCGGCAACACGGCAAGAGCGACCACGCAAGCCGGCGAACCCTCCCACGGTGGCAGATCTTCCGGACCGGCAAAGGGTCCGCGAAACTCGATCTGGTATCGCTGGACAGCCCGGGTCACCCAGGTCGTGGAAGTGGATACCGCGGGAAGTGGCGTGAATACCTTGCTGGCAGCCTATACGGGAGATTCCCTGGACAGTCTGGACAGGATCGCCATGGGGAAGAGCGGTGATGGAGGTGTGACTCGCATCCGCTTCGCGGCGCTTGCCGGGGAGACCTACCAATTCGCGATCGATGGGCTTGACGGCAATGGCGAGGGAAACATCCGGCTGAACGTCCGTCAACCCGAGATGGATCCGATGGAATGCACGATCACGGGCACGGACGGTCAGGATGTCATCACCGGTACGACGGGGCCGGATGTCATATGCGCTCTTGGCGGCAACGACATCATCAGAAGCCTGGGCGGTGCAGACATCATCTTCGCCGGTAGCGATAATGACTTCGTGAGCTCGGGCGGTGGCGATGACCTGATCTTCGGAGAGGGTGGCAGGGACATGCTCGTCGGCGGCGGCGGGGCCGATCTTCTGGTCGGAGGTACTACCGGTGATCGATTGTTCGGCGGGCTGGGTGATGACATCGCCTTCGGTGGGTCAGGTGCCGACCGGTTGTATGGATCCGCAGGGGACGACATGCTCTTCGGCGAGACCGGTGGAGACAGGCTCTTCGGCGGGGATGACGACGATGTTCTCGACGGTGGGCGATTCATCGACATCTGCGCGGATGAGAAGGGCGTGAATACCCTTGCAAACTGCGAGTAGAGCAATGGCTGCACGGAGGTGAACAGTCGCACACCGTGCAGTCGTTCATGTGTGGAAGTCGGTACCGAATACCGTAGGGGGTGTACGGTCTCATCCGGACCCGCGGGTCCGGATCTTGCCGGTGGTGGGGGGGGCGGGCGAGACTCATTCCGACCGCACCGGCGCCCCCGCAGCTAACGCCCGCGTCGCCCGTCGCCGGCGCTGACGAGCGCGGCAAGCTCGCATCCGAAGGGCGTAAAAGCGCCTCTGCCGCTACATCCGTCGCCCGGCGCTCGCCGAGAAGCGCCTCTCGCTCACCCCGAACGGCAACGTCAGCTACCACTTCAAGACGCCCTGGCGCGGCGGCACCACCTACGTCGTGTTCGAGCGGGGCGGCCTTCCGCCGCTGACTTCATCGCTCGACACGCTGCCCTCGTGCCGAAGCCGCGCGTGAACCTCACGCGCTTCCACGGCGTGTTCGCCCCCAACCGCAAAAGGCGATGATGCTGATGAACGTCCAGCTTCATCATGTCGTGTCGGATATCACGGGCAAGACCGGAAGGCGTATCCTTCGAGCGATTGTCGAAGGCGAACGCGATCCGCTCGTGCTGGCCGAGATGCTGAGCGCCGACGACGATGACGCTTCGAGTCGTGCTGGCAGCCGGTGCGAGCTAACCGGTGCTCGTTGCCGACGCGCAACCGATCGCCGCAAGTCCCGACGGATCGACGGACGGGAGGCGCTCACGTCGTCCGCTCGATCGCCTCGGCCAATGACAGCACGTGGCCGGACAACGGTCCCACGTGGCTGGCTCGCACCGTGCGCTCGAACCGCTTGTCGGCGGTAACGAACGGGCGCTCGGCTCTCTCCGCCAAAGCCAGGTAGAGGCAGCCGTACGCCGGGTGTTCCAGCGCCTCGATCGAACACGCTGGAGTACGACACACCTGATCGCGATGCTGGCGTCGACGACGAACCGGGTCACCGCTCCGAGCGCCCCTCGCGTTGCAGATCCTCCGAGGGAGTGTGCTGGCGTCCTTCCAGCAGCGCGCGCAGCTCGGCCGCCAACTCGAAGAACGACGGCTCGGTTTCGACCGAAAGTGCCTGCTTCAGGATCTCGCGATGCTCGGCCTCCGCGGAACGTCCATGACGCGCGGCGCGTCGCTTCAATCGTTGCGCGACCTCGTCATCGAGATTGCGTACATGCAGACTGCTCGACACCGCTCCCGTCCGATTGCTATCAATGGGCTCGACTATATCGCACCGAACCGGTCTCGCGATGCTGGCCCGCTTCGGTGCCGATGGTCACACCGCGACGTGCTGCTCCCGTCCGTGCGCCGCAGGGTACCGTGCGGCGTGCGCGATCAACCCCCGCCACGCGCGAACCGCCCCGGATCGAACGGCGTCGCATCGATCGGCGTCGATTCGCCACTCACCAGCGCCGCGATCATCCGTGCCGTGCCCGGCGCCATCGACAAGCCGTAGTGACTGTGGCCGAAGGCGACGTGCACGTGGCGGTGCCCGACCAGCGTACCGATTGCAGGCAGATTGTCCGGGAACGAGGGGCGCACGCCCATCCAGTCCTGCGGGGTTCGTCCGGCCAGTTCCGGCAGCAGGCGTTCGGCGGCAGTCGCCAGCGCGCGTGCGCGTCGTGGGTCGGCGGGCGCATCGGCGTCGGCAAACTCGGCGGTGCCGGCCACGCGCAGGCCGTTGGGCATCGAGCTGACCACGTACTTGCCGGCGACATCGAGCACCGAGTGGTTCAGTGAGACGCCGGGCTCATCGTACTCGACGTGGTAACCGCGTTCGGCGATCAGCGGCAGGCGCAGCCCGAACGGTTCAAGTGCCTTGGCGGCGCCGAAGCCTGCCGCCACCACCAGCACAGCCGTGCGGTGTTCGCCCTCGTCGCTCACGAGCGTGGCGCCGCCTTCGCCGTTCGGCAGGATCGCCTTGACGATGCGCTGCTCGAACGTCGCGCCCTGCGCCCGAGCGCGGTCCGCCAAGGCGCGGCACAGGGCGCCTGGCGAGGCGGCTCGGGCCTGCCCGCGCACCACCATCGCGCCAGTGCAGCGCCCGGCCAGCAGCGGCTCCAGTCTGGCCAGTTCGGCAGCGTTCACGTAATCGACCGTGGCACCGCGTTCACGCCTCAGCCGCCACGGCCAGGCGTTCTCGTCGACCCGCTCCTGCCCGCGATAGACGTTCAGGTACAGACTGTCGCGCAGCACATCAGAGCCTTCCAGCCAGCCCCGGTAATCGACCAGGCACTCGCGGATCAGCGCCGACATCGCATCGCTGACCTTGGCAAGCCTTGCCGGTCGCGCGTTGGCGAAGAAGGCGAGCGTCCACGGCAGGACCGACGGCAGGTCGCGCCAGCGCACCCGCACCGGCCCTTCCGGATCGAGCAGCCACTGCGGTACGCCGCGCCACACGCCCGGGATCGCCTGCGGCACGCAGGACCAGGGCGAGATGACGCCGGCGCTGCCGCGCGTGGTGCCCTCGCCCGGCGCCACCCGGTCGATGATGCGCACGCGGTACCCCCGTTCGAGCAGCGCCAGCGCGCAGCAGCAACCGACGATGCCGGCGCCGAGAATCGTGATCTCGTGCGTCGCATCGCCGCGACCGGCGACCGCGCCGCTCACACCGCGTCGCTCACGTCAGCGCGCTCACGCCGCGGCCGGCGTCACCGGGCGCTCGGCCTTGGCCGCGGCGCGCCACTGCAACAGCACCACCGGCGCGGCGATCGCCAGCCCCACCAGATCGCTCTGCCACGAGGGGGCGAGCAGTACCAGCCCGGCCAAGGCTGCAATGACCCGCTGCAGGGCCCCCATCGGCACGCGCAGGAAACCCGCCACGGCGCAGGAGAGGAAGAACACCGCCAAGATCGCGCTGCCGGCGGCGTAGGCAAAGGTGACCGCATGGAAGCCGGTCTCGGACACGATCAGCAGTACCGGCGCATAGACAAACGCCATCGGTGCGACCACCTTGCCCAGGCCCAGCGAGAACGCTGCTATCCCGGTGCGGAACGGGTTCGAGTTGGCGATCGCCGCTGCCGCATACGCCGAGGTGCACACCGGTGGCGTGATCTCGGCCACCACGCCGTAATACAGCACGAACATGTGCGAGGCGATCGGCGGCACGCCCAGCTGGGCCAGCGCCGGTTGGGCGACCGAGACCAGCAGGATGTACAGCGCCGTGGTCGGAATGCCCGCGCCCATCAGGATGCAGGCGATGGCGATCAGGCACAGCGACAGGAACAGCTGCAGGTCGGGCTGACTGACCAGTTCCCAGAACCCGAACGAGAGCAGCGGGTGCAGCGCATCGGCCATGTTGGCGGCGCCACTGGTGACCATGAAGCCGACCCGGAAGCCGATACCGGTGGTGTTGATCACACCGATGACCAGGCCCACTGCGGCGGCCGCGGCACCGACCGCCAGCGCGTACTTGGTGCCGAGCTCGACCGTCTCGAACAGCTTGCCGAGCGGGATGCGCTCGTCCGGATTGAACAGCCCGAGCAGCGACAGCGCGCACAGCAGCGCCATCATCTCCAGCTCGAATCCGCCGTTGGAATACTTCCACACCGCGAAGGCGATGAAGGCCAGTGGCAGCAGCAACGTGGCCGGGCTGCGCACCCGCGCGCAGCCGGTGATGATCGCCAGGCTGATGCCGCAGAAGGCAGCCATGTACGGCGTGTAGCCGGAGAACAGCACGAACAGCAGCGCCACCAGCGGGATCACGTTGGCCCAGCCCTTTCGCCACACTTGGCCGAGCAGCGGCAGTGATTCCGTCGGGAAGCCGACCAGGCCGAGTCGGCGCGCCGTCAGGTGCACCACCGAGAACACGCCGATGTAGTGCAGCATCGCCGGCACGATCGCCGCGATCACGATCGTGGTGTAGGGCACCTCGAGGAACTCGGCCATGATGAAGGCCGCAGCGCCCATGATCGGTGGGGTGATCTGCCCGCCCGCACTGGCGGCAGCCTCCACGCCACCGGCGAAGTGCGCGGGATAGCCGAGCCGCTTCATGTTCGGAATGGTCAGCGCACCGGTGGACACCGTGTTGGCGACCGAGCTGCCCGAGATCGTGCCGAAAAAGGCCGAGGAGATGACCGAGACCTTGGCCGGCCCGCCGGTGTAGCGTCCGGCGAGGATCATCGCGTTGTCGACGAACAACTGACCCAGACCGGTGCGCTGGGCGATGACACCGAACAGCACGAAATGGAACACGGTGGTCGACACCACCCACAGCGTCACGCCGAAGATGCCCTCGGCGGGGAAGTACATGTTGTTGACGAACTGGCGCCAGTCGGTGCCCGGGTGCTGCAGGATCTGCACCGGTATCCACGGGCCGAGCAGCGCGTAGGCGACGAAGATCAGAATGATCGCCGGCAGGATCCAGCCCAGCGTGCGCCGCGCAAGATCCAGCACCAGCAGCATCAGCACGGTGCCGAAGAAGATGTCGTAGCCGTTCGGGTTGCCCTGGCGAAACAGCTGCTCCTCGATGCCGAGGAACTCGATGCCGCGCCAGGCCAGGCCGATGTACAGCGAGGCGAGCACGCCGAGGATCATCAGCGTCCAGTCCAGCAGCGGCACGTTGCCGATGCGGAACGGCGAGGGTTGCAGCCGACGTAGCCGTTCCGAGTGCCACACCGGCACGAAGGCATAGGTCAGCACGAAGAGCCCCGACAGGTGCCAGCCCATGTGCCAGTGGTCCACCGGCAGACCGAAGCCTGCGGTGTAGTAGTGATAGACCGCGAACACGATCGCCACCGCGCGCAGCAGCTGACCGGTGGCGGGGGTGAGCTCGCGCATGGCGCGGACCTCGTCGTACTTTTCCTCGATGGCCTTGAGCTCGGCGGCACCGGGACCGCCGGCCATGCCCTTGCCCAGATGCATTGCCGGGTCGAGGCGTACGTCCGCCGAGGCATGCGATGACGTATCGCCCTGCGCGGCCGCAACTGCTGTCTTCTCCGGCGCTTCGCCGGGTTCGTCTGCCGAGCTGCTCATGCGGATCGAACCTCGATCGGGTTGCGGCGACGGTGGCGTCACGGTGGCGTCACGGCTGCACCACGACGCGTGTGGAGGCGGAATGCGGCGAGAGGCGTCAGGCCCGCACGCTCGAGGCGGCGTGCGGACCCGTCGTGCGGTCTACTCGAGCAGGCCCGCTTCCTTGTAGAAGCGCTCGGCCCCGGCGTGCAGCGGTACGCCCAGCGTGTCGATGCCCAGCAGGGCGGTCTCGGGCCGGATCTGCTTGCCCTTGGCGTGACCGCTGTCGAGCAACGTGCGGGTGTTGTCGTTCCACAGCGCCTTGGTGATCTCGTAGATCAGTTCCTCGGGCTGGTCGGAGGAGACCGCAAGAATCGCGCTGACGGCAATCGTCTTGGTCTCGGTCTCGATCCCTTCGTAAGCTTCGGGCGGAATCGTGGAGGGGACGTAGGCGGTCAGCACCTCCAGCGACGTGCCGACTTCCTCGTCACTGAACGAGTACAGGCCCATGCCCTTGGTGCTGGCGAGCTGCACCATGGCAGCGACCGGCCAGCCGGCGGCGTAGAAGTAGGCATCGAGCTGACCGTCGGCCAGCTGCTCGGCCGACTGCGAATTGTTCAGCTCCGCCTCTTCCATGTTGTCGCGCGTGACGCCGAACTTCTCGAGCATGTCGAGCACGTTGACCTGGGTGCCCGAACCCGCCTGGCCGATGCCGACGCGCTTGCCTTCCAGGTCGGCCAGGCTCGCCAGCGGCGCGTTCGCCGGCACGACCAGGTGCAGATCCTCGGGGAACAGGTTGGCTAGCACGCGCAGCTTCTCGTGCTTCTTGCCCTCGAACTTGCCGATGCCCATGTACATGTCCTGCAGCGTCGAGGCACCGGTCATGCCGGCCTCCAGCTCGCCGTTCTGCACCGCGAGATTGTTCTGCACCGAGGCGTTGGTGGACTGCGCGATGGCAACGAGCCCGGGCACGCCGCACTGGCCGCCGTCCTCGCAGGCACGCGAGCCGGGCGGCGCCGAGATCGCGTTGGCGATCGTGCCGCCGATCGGGAAGTAGGTGCCGCCCGCGCCGCCGGTACCGATGCGGAAAAAGCTCGGCGCCTGCGCCGACACGGTGCCTGCGACCAGCAGGGTGGCGCCGAACAGGGCGGCGGTCAGGGCGGCGGTGAGGGCCGTGGTCTGGGGACTGGGTCTCATCGATCGGTTCTCCGGCAGTTGCAGTCGTGCTGAGGCACACCGCGCAGGGCACGCGGCTTCGTGAGATCAAGCCTACGGCTGCAAGTCGATCGGAACAATTAGTAGTAATCTGTAAAGCTATCTGCTTGAGTTATGGGCTACGGGTGATGGATCGCGAATGACGGGATCGCCGTGAAGACGCGTCAGATGCAGGCGTTCAACGAGGTGATGCTGACCGGCACGGTGTCGGAGGCCGCTCGCAACCTGCACCGCAGCCAGCCAGCGATCAGTGCACTGATCGGCTCGCTGGAGAACGAGCTGGGCATGAGCCTGTTCGAACGCCGCAAGGGCCGCCTGCATCCGGTGCCCGAGGCGCGCTACCTGCAGCAGGAATGCGCGCAGATCCTCGAACGCATCCAGGCGGTGCGCAGCAATCTGGCCAAGCTGCAGACCCTGGAAAGCGGTGAGCTCAGCGTGGTGTCGATGCCCGGCCCGTCGGTGTCCGTGCTGCCCGAACTGATCGCGACGCTTGCCGAGCACCGCAGCGACATGCAGACCACGCTGATGTCGAGAAGCTCCGATGCGGTGGTGCAGCTGATTGCCGCCCAGCGCCACGACGTCGGCCTGGCCGATGCGCAGGCGCTGGGCGCGGACGTGTCCCCGCTGGTGCACGCCGAACGCCACACGCTGCGCTGCCGCTGCGCGGTGCCGATCGATCATCCGCTGGCCGAACGGGAGCGCATCGGGCCGCAGGACCTGGCCGGCGAATCACTCGCGGCGCTCTACCCCGAGCACAGCTCCCGCCAAGCCACCGAGCGCTGCCTGGCAGCGGCCGGGGTGGTAGCACGGGTGCGCTTCACCGCGCAGTATTTCTTGCCGTGCCTGAACTGGGTCGAGCGAGGGCTGGCGGTGTCTATCGTCGATCCGATCTCGATGGAGAGCTACCGCATCGCGCGCGATACGCCACGCATCCGCTTCCTGCCGTTTGATCCTGCGATCGTGCACGAGGTGGTGCTGCTGACGCCTGCGCACCGCCCGGCATCGATGCTCGGCACCGCCTTCATCGATGCGCTGCGCCGCGAGCTGGTGCGGCTGACCGAGGCCGCCGAGGGCTGAGGGGGGGGCGCTGCCCGGCACTGCCCTCAGCTCAGCAACGCCACTACCAGCAGCGCAGCACCGGCCACCATTGCCGCCGCCGGGCGGGCCGAACATCAGCAGGTTCGCCCCGCGCTCGATCCTGACCGTGTCCTCGCCCAGCGCCATCCTCGTGCCGAGTCCCGGCCGGTTCTCGAATATGCCGTGCTCTACGCGGCAGAGACACCGCGCACCGCGATCGTCGAGACGATCGTACGCGACCGGTTCGCCCATCGGAGCCGTCCGGAGTTGCAGCGTGTGGAAATCGAGGGTCGGAGCCTCGTTTCACTGCGTGCCACGGCAACGCTGCAACTGCTGAACCTTGCCGAGGGCGGCGCCGGACGCATCGGCTGTCCGGGCGCCGTACTCGGCGATCCGCGTCACGCGGCCGGGCGAGCACTCTCCGGATGAAAGGCCAGGCGTGCCCGGAACCACCATCCCGAAGCACCCATCCATATTCACGAACGCATCGACCCCATACCACCCCCCACCCGCAACCCCACCTTCAACTCATCCACCGCCCTGGCAATCCCGTCCGGACTCAGCGGTTGCATTCTTCCCTGCATCCGCTCCTGCACCAGCTGCACCGAAGCGGTGTAGTCCCAGTACTCCCGCGGTAGCGGATTCAGCCACACGCAATGCGGATAGGCGTGCTGCAACCGCTGCAACCACACCAGCCCGGCCTCCTCGTTGAAGTGCTCGACGCTGCCGCCCGGCACGCTCAGCTCGTACGGGCTCATGCTGGCGTCGCCGACGATGATCAGCCGGTGATCCTGGTCGTGGCGGCGCATCAGCTCCTGCGTGTCCAGCCCGTTCTCGTGACGTCGTGCGGCGCTGGGCCACACCCGCTCGTACGGGCAGTTGTGGAAGTAGAACAGCTCCAGGCGGCGGAACTCGGAGCGGGCCGCGCTGAACAGCCGTTCGCACAGGCGCGCGTGCGCATCCATGCTGCCGCCGACATCGATCAGCAGCAGCACCTTCACGGTGTTGCGCCGCTCGGCTGTCAGCTTCACGTCCAGCAGGCCGCCGGCGGCGGCGGTGGAACGCACCGTGTCGTCCAGGTCCAGCGTGTCGGGCTGCCCCTCGCGCGCCAGCCGTCGCAATCGCCTGAGGGCGACGCGCAGGTTGCGCGTGTCCAGCTGCACCTCGCCGTCGAGATCGCGGTAGCGGCGTTGTTCCCACACCTTCACCGCGCGCCCGGTGCCGGGCTTGCCGCCGCCGATGCGCACGCCCGCCGGATGGTGTCCGCCGTGCCCGAACGGCGAGGTGCCGCCGCTGCCGATCCAGCGCGAGCCGCCGTGGTGGGGTGCATCCTGTTCGGCCAGCCGGTCGGCCAGCTGCTGCATCAGTTCGTCCCAGCCACCGGCCGCCTGCACCGCCGCGCGCTGCTCGTCGCTCAGCGCCGACAGGTCGGGCGGGGTGTCCAGCCACTCGCTCGGAATCGAGCGCGCCAGCGATTCGCTCAGCGCATCGAACCGGGACACCCGACCGGCGAACCAGTCGGCGAAGGCCCGGTCGTAGCGATCGTAGTGCGAGGCATCCTTGACCAGACACAGCCGGGCGAAGCCGTGGAAGCGATCCACGTCCAGCGTGCCCAGCCCCTTCGACAGCCCGTCCAGCAGCACCAGCCACTCGCCGGGCCCGATCGGCAAGCCGGCCCGGCGCAGCGCTTCGAGCAGACCGAGCAGCATCAGCGCTGCCGCTTGGCGTCCGCCTCGCGGCGCCGGTTCAGGAACACCAGACGCTCGAACAGGTGCACGTCCTGCTCGTTCTTCAACAGCGCGCCGTGCAGGTAGGGCAGCGCGCTGCGCAGGTCGCCGGCGGCGAGCGCCTCGGGCGGCAGGTCGTCGGCCACCAGCAGCTTCAGCCAGTCCAGCAGCTCCGAGGTCGAGGGCTTCTTGCGTATGCCCTGTACCTCGCGCAGGTCGAAGAACACCTCCAGCGCGGCGGACAGCAGCTCGGGGCCGACGCCCGGGCGATGTGCCTCGACGATGCGCGCAAGCGTTGGCCGATCCGGAAAGTCGATGTAGTGGAAGAAGCAGCGGCGCAGGAACGCATCCGGCAGTTCCTTCTCGTCGTTGCTGGTGATGATGATCAGCGGTCGGTGGCGCGCGCTGATCGTCTCGCGGGTCTCGTGCACGTGAAAGCTCATCCGGTCGAGCTCCTGCAGCAGGTCGTTCGGGAACTCCAGATCCGCCTTGTCGATCTCGTCGATCAGCACCACCGCCCGCTCGTCGCTCCGGAACGCGTCCCACAGCACGCCGGGCACGATGTAGTGGCCGATGTCGGCCACCCGGGCTTCGCCCAGCTGCGAATCTCGAAGCCGCGACACCGCGTCGTATTCGTACAGCCCGTGCTGGGCACGCGTGGTCGACTTGATGTGCCAGGTGTGCAGCGGCGCCCCCAGCCGGTGCGCCACGTCGTGCGCCAGCTCGGTCTTGCCGGTGCCCGGCTCCCCCTTGATCAGCAGCGGGCGTTCCAGCAGGAGGGCGGCATCGACCGCCTGCTGCAGCGCATCGGTGGTGATGTAGGGACGCGGCGTGCCAACGCGCGGCGTGCTCACGGTTTCAAGGCGCTGATCATCGACCCGCAGTCCGCGCCGCCCAGCAGGTGCATGTGCAGATGGGGCACCTCCTGGCGCCCGTGCTCGCCGCAGTTGATGATCAGCCGGTAGCCGGTCTCTGCGATGCCCTCGTCGCGGGCGATCCGCCGCGCCACCGTGATCATGCGGCCCAGCGCCGCCTCGTCCTCGGCCACCACGTCGTCCACGCCGGGGACGATGCGGTTGGGCACGATCAGCACGTGGGTCGGGCGTTTGGGTTCGATGTCGCGGAACGCGGTCACCAGCTCGTCCTGGTACAGCATGTCGGACGGCAGTTCCTTGGCGATGATGCGGCTGAACAGGGTCTGCTCGGTCATGAGGTCGTTGGCGGGTTGGCGGGATCGTGGGCCAAGTATGCCAACACCACGGGCCTTGCCCACCGTTCGGTGCGATGATGCCGGGCTGCGCGGTCACGGGCTTCGACCGCGAACCGCCGACACCTCCGGAATACCTCCCGGACACCACCGATACCGACTACCGACACCGACTGCAGCGATGGGCAAGCGACTCTCGAAGATCTACACGCGTACCGGCGACGACGGCTCGACCGGGCTGGGCGACGGCAGCCGCACGCAGAAGGACAGCGAGCGGGTGGCCGCCTACGGCACCACCGACGAGCTGAATTCGATCGTGGGCATGCTGCTGGCCGAGGGCGTGGAGGAGGGCGTGGCCGGGGTGCTGCACGAGATCCAGCACCACCTGTTCGATCTGGGCGGCGAGCTGTGCATTCCGGGCTACCAGTCCATCCAGGAGCATCACATCGAGTGGCTGGAGCGCACGCTGGACCACTTCAACGAGGCGCTGCCGGCGCTGGAGGACTTCATCCTGCCGGGCGGCAGCCGGGCGGCGGCGACCTGTCACCTGGCACGCACCGTGTGTCGCCGGGGCGAGCGCCACGTGGTGACGCTGCAGCGCGAGGAGGAGGTGCCGCCGTGCAGCTTGCGCTACCTGAACCGGCTGTCCGACCTGTTGTTCGTGCTGGCCCGGGTGATCGCCCGCGCCGACGGCGGCGAGGAGGTGCTGTGGCAGAAGGAGCGCCCGACCATCGACCCCGGCGCCTGAGCGAGCGCCGGGTCGAGACGGTGAACGGGCGCGTGAACGGAGCATGAGCGAGCGCATGGGCAAGCCTGGCGAGCCGCACGAATCGGCCGATCGCGACGCGGCCGGCTACCCGTTCACGCTCGACATCGCCACCCGCTGGCGTGACAACGATGCCTACGGGCACCTGAACAACGCGCTGCACTTCACCTTCTTCGAGACCGCCGTGATGCAGTGCCTGCAAGGTGAGGGCGACGAGGATTCCGTGCCGGACGGCGTGCGCTGCTTCACGGTCGAGAACGGCTGTCGCTATCACGCACCGCTGAAGCACCCGGACACCCTGTGCTGCGGTATCCGCATCGCGCATCTGGGGCGCAGCAGCGTGCGCTACGAGCTGGCCCTGTTCGCCAGCGTCGATCCGGGCACGGCGGCTGCCACCGGATTCGTGGTCGACGTGTTCGTGGATGCGGTGAGCGAGCGTCCGGTGCCGATTCCGGAGCGGGTGCGCCACCGGCTGGCCCGCTGGGTGCGCCCTTGAGCGCAAGCGCCGCGTTCCGCCCGGCCCGTTGCCGGGTCATCCACGCCGGGGCGCTGCTAGACTGCGCGCCCGCTGCAACCGGTGTTCCGCGCGCATGAATGCGCTGTCGCTGCAAGGTGTGACCAAGACCTACGGTGCCGACATGGTCGCCCTCAAGGGCATCGACCTGGAAGTGCCGCAGGGCGACTTCTTCGCGCTGCTCGGCCCGAACGGTGCTGGCAAGTCGACCGCCATCGGCATCGCCGCCTCGCTGGTCAACAAGACCAGCGGCCGGGTCGAGGTGTTCGGCCACGACCTGGACACCGAACGCAACCGGGTGAAGGCCTCCATCGGCCTGGTGCCGCAGGAGTTCAACTTCAGCGGCTTCGAATCGGTCATGGACACGGTGGTCACCGTCGCGGGGTACAACGGCATACCGCGCGCCCGGGCGCGCGAGCTGGCCGAGCGCTACCTGAAGCAGCTGGACCTGTGGGACAAGCGACGCGCCCAGGGGCGCACCCTGTCCGGCGGCATGAAGCGGCGCCTGATGATCGCTCGCGCGCTGGTGCACGAACCTCGCCTGCTGATCCTGGACGAGCCCACGGCCGGGGTAGACATCGAGATCCGCCGCAGCATGTGGGAGTTCCTGAGAGACATCAACGAGCGCATGGGCATCACCATCATCCTGACCACCCACTACCTGGAGGAGGCCGAGGCGCTGTGCCGCAACGTGGCGATCATCGATCACGGCCAGATCGTGGAGCGGGGCAGGGTGTCCGAGCTGCTGTCGCGTTCGATGGTGGAGACGTTCGTGCTTGACACGCGCGGCGAGCGGGGGGCGCCGGACCTGGCGCCGTTCACCGCGAGAAGGCGCGACGACGGCCACCTGGAGGTCGACGTGCCCAAGGGGCACACGCTCAACGAGCTGTTCGAACGACTCGGCAGCGCCGGCGTGCAGGTCACCAGCATGCGCAACAAGACCAACCGGCTGGAGGAGTTCTTCCTGCGGCTGGTGCACGGCCCGACGGGGAACGAGTCGGCTGACGACGCAGCGGACGGGTCGGCAAGCGGGGCGAAAGCGGAGCAGGGGGCATGAACGACACGGGCGTACCGATGATGGAACACGAGCCGGAGCCGCAGCTGCGCAGCGGCGATCGCGAGCGGCCGGCCCCCTCGAACCGCATCGCGTTCCAGACCATCGTCAGGAAGGAGATCCGGCGCTTCCTGCGCATCTGGGTGCAGACCATCGTGCCGCCGGCGATCAACGCGCTGCTGTACATGCTGATCTTCGGTGGGCTGATCGGCTCGCGCATCAGCCAGATGGACGGCTTCGACTACCTGGACTACATCGTGCCGGGGCTGATCATGATGGCCATCATCATCAACTCCTACGCCAACGTCGCCAGCTCCTTCTTCGGTGCCAAGTTCCAGAACTTCATCGAGGAGATGCTGGTCTCGCCGATCAGCAACCTCACCATCCTGGCAGGTTTCGTGATCGGCGGCGTGGCGCGCGGCCTGCTGGTGGGAGCGCTGGTGTCCTCGGTGGCGCTGACGTTCAGCCAGCTGATGCCCAAGCACATCGTCATCACGCTCAGCGTGGCGGTGCTGACCTCGGTGATGTTCTCGCTGGGCGGATTGATCAACGCGATCTTCGCCCGTTCGTTCGACGACATCTCCATCGTGCCCAACTTCGTGCTCACGCCGCTGGTGTACCTGGGCGGGGTGTTCTATTCGATCACGCTGCTGTCCGAACCCTGGCAGACGCTGTCGCGGCTGAACCCGGTGCTGTACATGGTCAACGGCTTTCGGCACGGCATACTCGGCACCAGCGACATCCCGATCTGGCAGAGCTTCGTGGTCATCACCGTGTTCATCGTGCTGCTGGGCTCGATCGCCAAGCTGCTGCTGGATCGTGGCGTCGGCATCAAGGACTGATCGCGCGCCGGATGTGGCGCGTGATTCGCACGCCGATCCGCACGCGTCCTGCCCGTTCCGCCCATCTCGCCTGTCTCGCTCGTCCTGCACGCCAACCAGGTCTACCGCATGTCCGCAATGAAAGCCCGCAAGTCCGGCAAGGAAGGCGTTCGGGCGCCGAGCATGGCCGAACAGGCGGACAGGCACCTGCTCTACCAGGCGGCCGTGCAGAACCCAGAGTTCGAGCTGGACTTCATCGACGCCACCTTCAAGGAGATGGTGGGGCGCGTACCGAGCTCGATGCGCGAGGACTTCTGCGGTACGGCGATCTCCTCGGTCGACTGGGTGCGACGGCGTGACGGCAACACCGCCATCGCGATCGACATCGACCCCGAGGTGCTGGAATGGGCCGAGCAGCACAACGCATCAACCCTGACCCCCGATCAGAAGGCGCGGCTGGAGATCGTGCGCGGCGATGTGCGCGAGGTGCAGACCGAGAAGGTCGATGTGCTGCAGGCCTACAACTTCAGCTACTGGTTCTTCCAGGAGCGACAGGAAATGCTGAACTATTTCCGGCGCACCCGCGAGGCGCTGGTGGACGACGGCCTGCTGTTCCTTGACGTGTTCGGCGGCTCGGAGTGCTACCAGACCCAGAAGGAGAAGCGCAAGCTGGAGGGCTTTCGCTACATCTGGGAGCAGGCAGAGTTCAACGCCATCACCAACGAGCTGAAGTGCCACATCCACTTCACCTTCCCGGACAAGTCGAAGCTGAAGAAGGCGTTCAGCTACACCTGGCGGGTATGGGGCGCGCGCGAGCTGCGCGAGATCCTGGCCGAGGCGGGCTTTTCGGAGAGCATCGTGTATCGACAGGAATTCGATGCCGAGACGGACGAGGCGCTGGACGAGTACATCGCCACGGACGATGCCGAGGATTACGCCTGCTGGCTGGGCTACATCATCGCCCGGCCCTGAGGTCGAAGCGGGGTTGCGCCGGGGTTGCGCCCGGCTCGAACTTTCTTCCGGGGGACGGCTGTTGTAGGCTGGTCACACGGCACTGCGGGTATCGGTGGATGGACGCCGGCACCCCTGCAGCAGCTCACTGCCTGTCATTCGTGGTCTCGTGCGTCGTCGTGTTCGACCCCGGACCCGGGCAGCCGCGTCGGAGGTGAACGTTCGTCGAGGTGGGTGCGAGATCACCGTTCGACCTTGCGGACGTCCGCACGGATCACCCGGGAGAGAAGCGCATGGCGTTGAAGGCACCATTGACGAAGCTACCGATCCGCACCGCGGATTCGGGGTTCTACAAGGGGTTCAGTCAGCACGTCACCATCCCGTCCAAGATCCTGATCGGCCTGCTGGTCATCTGAGCGGTCGCCTTCCCGGACCAGGCCGGGGCGGTGCTGAACACGTTCAATTCGTTCATCCTGCAGAACTTCGCCAGCTGGTACGTCTGGGTGGTCGCCGCCTTCGTGCTGGTCTGCCTGTTGCTGGCCGTCTGGCCGGCAGCCGGGCGCCTGGAGCTCGGTGCGGTCGGCGACAAGCCGGAGTTCACGAACTTCTCCTGGTTCTCGATGATGTTCGGCGCCGGCATCGGTGTCGGCATGTTGACGTGGGCGGTGGCCGAGCCGGTCTACCACTTCAACAACAATCCGGAAGTGATCCAGGGGCTGGCCGGGGCGGCCGCTGCCGACAACATCCGCAACGCGTACAAGTGGTCGTTCCTGCACTGGGGACTGAGCGCCTGGGCGTGCTACGCGATCGTGGGCCTGTCGCTGGCGTATTTCAGCTACCGACGCTCGTTGCCGTTGACCGTGCGTTCCGGGTTGACGCCGCTGTTCGGCAAGGCGATGTCCGGCCCGCTGGGCCACGTGGTGGACGTGGTGGCGGTGGTGGCCACCATCCTGGGCGTCGCGCAGACGCTCGGCTTCGGGGTCGAGCAGTTCGTGGCCGGCATGTCGCGCATCGGCATCGGCGAGTGGTTGATGAACGAGGAGGGCACCTCGTCCAGCACCGGCATCATCGTCGCCATCGTGGTCATCATGAGCGCCTCGACGCTGTCGGCGCTGTCCGGCGTGGGCAAGGGCATCAAGTGGCTGTCCAACATCAACATGGTGCTCAGCATCGCGTTGCTGGGCTTCTTCCTGATCTTCGGTTCGACCGTGTTCGGCCTGCAGGCGCTGGTGCTGGGCGTGTGGGACTACCTGATCGCGTTGCCCGAGATGAGCCTGCGCGTCTGGCGGGCGGACGCCACCGAGACCGGCGATGCGCTGGCGGGCTGGCAGGGCGCGTGGACGGTGTTCTACTGGGCTTGGTGGGTGGCCTTCGCACCGTTCGTCGGGGTGTTCCTGGCGCGCATCTCCAAGGGGCGCACCATCCGCGAGTTCGTGCTCGGTGCGATGATCGTGCCGGCCCTGATGTGCTTCGTGTGGTTCACCTGGGCCGGTGGCACCGCGATCGACCTGGAGCTGAACGGGGCCGCCAACGGCGTGATCTCCGCGGCCCCCGACGGCGACAAGATCTTCGCCATGACCGAGTTCATGCTGTCGCCCCTGCTGGGCTGGCTGATGGCGGTCATGATCGTGATCCTGCTGATGACCTATCTGGTGACCTCGGCCGATTCCGCCGTGCTGATCGTGAACACCATCAATGCTGCCGGCGACGAAGGGCCGAAGGCGCGGCCGCACATCATCTTCTGGGGGGGGGGCGCTGGGTGCGGTGGTGGCCGCGCTGCTGCTGGTCGGCGGCCTGAAGGCGATCCAGACCGCGATGGTGATCGGTGCGCTGCCGTTCTCGCTGGTGATGCTGCTGATGTGCATCGCGCTGATCAAGGCGATCTATCGCGACACGATGCGCGAGAAGGCCGGCATCCCGACGCGTGCCGCGGGCCTGGCCGGTGGCCCGCCGGCCGAGCCGGTGCCCGGGTGATACCCGGGTGAGGACAGGTTGGTGCCAGGTTGATGCCCGGCTGATCCTCGACCGCACGGCGGGCTACCGGCGTCCCGGCTGCCGCCCGCCGACGTGGACACCCACGCCTCGACCCTCGCCGGTCGGGGCGTTTTCGTTGCCGAGCAGGTGAATCGGGTTCATCAATGTCATGATGCTGCTGCAACAGTTCGCAACATCGAGGACACGCTTCTGCAAATTTCCCGGCTCAGGATCCGTCCACGCATCCGTGACCGCCACCGGTCGCACGGGTGCCTTCAGGCCGCGCGTCGGGCGGTCGGCTTCGGGAGAGCATGGCGTTGACGAGTACCGGAGCCCTGTGCGACGTTCCTGCCGACCGGGGCACCTTTCCGCGTGTGGTGCAGCGCAACGCGAGCGTGCACGGTGAGCGTCCGGCGTACCGCGAGAAGGCGTTCGGCATCTGGCAGAGCTGGAGCTGGGTCCAGGCGCACGAGCAGATTCGCGCACTGGCCATCGGGCTGATCGATCTGGGTGTGGAGCCCGGTGACCGGGTCGCGACCATCGGCCGCAACCGTCCCGCCTTCTACTGGACGATGATCGCCGCGCAGTACGTCGGCGCGATTCCGGTACCGGTCTATCAGGACTCGAGTGCGGACGAGCTCGCCTACGTCATGGAGCACTGCGGGGCACGCTTCGCGGTGGTCGACGATCAGGAGCAGGTCGACAAGCTGCTCGATGTCACGGCGCGCATCCCCTCGCTGGAGCGCATCGTCTACGTCGATCCGCGCGGTCTCAGGAAGTACGACCATGCGTCGCTGCACGACTTCGACGCCGTGCAGGACAAGGGGCGTGCACGGCGTGCCGAACTGGACCCGGAGCTGGATCGGCGTGCCGCGCTGGCCACCGGCGACGATACCGCCGTGATCCTCTACACCTCGGGCACCACCGGTCGTCCCAAGGGGGTGGTGCTGACGCATGACAACGTGCTGTCCACCGCGAAGAGCACCTGCGCCTTCGATTCGCTGAGCGAACGGGAAAGCATCCTTGCCTACCTGCCGATGGCCTGGGTCGGGGACTTCGTGTTCTCGATGGCGCAGGCGACCTGGGCAGGCTTCTGCGTCAATTGTCCGGAGAACGCCGGCACCATGCACAAGGATCTGCAGGAGATCGGCGCCACCTACTTCTTCGCCCCGCCGCGCTTCTTCGAAGGCCTGCTGACCTCGATCCGCATCCGCATGGAGGATGCGTCCCCGTTCAAGCGATGGCTGTTCGACGGGGCGATCGAGCGGGCGAGGACCGTGGGCCCGGCCCTGCTGGAAGGTCGCGAGGTTCCCCGGTCGGCGCGGCTGCGTCACCGGCTGGACCATGCGCTGATCCTCGGCCCGTTGCTGAACGCCACCGGCCTGTCGACGGTGCGCGTCGGCTACACCGCCGGCGAGGCGATCGGCCCGGAGATCTTCGATTTCTACCGCTCGCTCGGCATCAATCTCAAGCAGCTCTACGGCCAGACCGAGGCCTGCGTGTTCGTCACCCAGCAACCGAACGGCGAGGTCCATCCGGACACCGTCGGCGTGCCGTGCACCGGAGTCGAGATTCGCATCGACGACGGGGGAGAGGTGCTGTACCGCTCGCCGGGGGCGTTCCGCGAGTACTACAAGAACCCCGAGGCCACGGCCGACACCAAGGATGCCGAGGGCTGGGTCAGCACCGGCGATGCCGGCTTCTTCGATTCGCAGAGCGGTCACCTGCGCATCATCGACCGGGCCAAGGATGTCGGCAAGCTGGCCAACGGCCACCTGTTCGCGCCGAAGTTCACCGAGAACAAGCTGAAGTTCTATCCCGACATCCTGGAGGCGGTGGTGATCGGGCGCGAACGGGACTTCTGCACCGCGTTCATCAACATCGACCTGACCGCGGTCGGCAACTGGGCCGAGCGCAACAACATCGCCTACGCCTCCTACCAGGAGCTGGCCGGGCATCCGAAGGTCTACGCGTCGATCCAGTCGCACATCGAGGCGGTCAACCGCTCGGTCGCCGAGGACGAACGCCTGTTCGATTGCCAGATCCACCGCTTCCTGGTGCTGCACAAGGAGCTGGATGCCGACGATGGCGAGATCACCCGTACCGGCAAGGTGCGACGGCGCATCGTGGAAGAGAAGTACGCCACGCTGATCGATGCGTTCTACGATGGCTCCGAGCGGGTCTACATCGAGACCGAGGTCACCTACGAGGACGGGCGCAAGGGCGCGATCAAGGCGACGCTGGAGATTCGTGATGCCCGGGTGCAACCGCGGACCGGAACGGTGCGTGATCCGGCACCCGATACCGAGCAGGCGGCAGCCCATGCGTGACGCGATGCCGGCACTCGATCGAGGCTCCGGTGAAGCATCCGCTCATGCGCTGGAGACGGTGCCCGGCACGTCATCGGTGCCGGTCATGGAGCTGAACGGCATCACGCTGCGCTTCGGCGGCGTCACCGCGATCAAGGACATCTCCTTCGACATCCTCGAAGGCGAGGTGCGCGCCATCATCGGCCCGAACGGCGCCGGCAAGTCGTCGATGCTGAACGTGATCAGCGGCTTCTACGTCCCGCAGGAGGGCGAGATCCGCTATCGGGGCACGCCTCGAAAGGCGATGAAGCCCTACGAGATCGCCCGCCTGGGCGTGGCACGCACCTTCCAGAACATCGCGTTGTTCAAGGGCATGTCCACGCTGGACAACATCATGACCGGGCGGCTGACCCACATGCGCTCCGGCCTGTTCGCCCAGGCGATCTGGAAGGGTGCCGCCGAGCGCGAGGAGATCGAGCAGCGCGAGAAGGCCGAACGCATCATCGACTTCCTGGAGATCCAGGCGATCCGGAAAGCGCCGGTGGGCAGTCTGTCGTACGGCATGCAGAAGCGGGTCGAGCTGGGGCGCGCGCTGGTGTCCGAACCGTCGCTGCTGCTGCTGGACGAGCCGATGGCCGGCATGAACGTGGAGGAGAAGGAGGACATGTCGCGCTTCATCCTGGACGTGAACGACGAGTTCGGCACCACCATCGCGCTGATCGAGCACGACATGGGCGTGGTCATGGACATCTCCGATCGGGTGGTGGTGATGGACTACGGCGCCAAGATCGGCGACGGCACGCCGGACGAGGTTCGCAACGATCAGGCGGTGATCGATGCCTACCTGGGGGTGGCGCATGACTGAGCCGATGCCCGAGCCGGTGAGCGTGCCGGCGACAGGGTCGAACCCGTTCGGAGAGAGCGTCGATGTCCGCTGATTTCTACTACGGCATCGAGGTGGTGCTGAACGGACTCATGGCGGGCGTCATGTACTCGCTGGTGGCGCTGGGCTTCGTGCTGATCTTCAAGGCCTCCGGGGTGTTCAACTATGCGCAGGGCGTCATGGCGCTGTTCGCCGCGCAGACGCTGGTGGGCCTGCAGACCGGACAGATTCCGTTCTCGCACCTGATCAACGCGGTGTTCGGGCTGGACGTGCACACCTTCGGCTGGACGCTGCCCACGGTGGTGGCCATCGCGCTGTCGCTGTGCCTGATGGTGCTGTTCGCCATCCTGGTGGAGAAGCTGGTGCTCAAGCACCTGGTCAACCAGGAGCCGATCATCCTGTTCATGGCCACTATCGGCCTGGCCTACTTCATGGAGGGCTTCGGCCAGCTGATGTGGGGCTCGGAGATCAAGCGGCTGGACATCGGCATACCGCAGGGCGGCAACCTGTGGATCGAGAACGCCACCGCGGGCCTGGGTGGCGAGGGCTTCTACGGCTTCTACATCGACACGCTGGACCTCTACGCCACGGCCATCGCCATCCTGCTGGTCACCGCGCTGGTGCTGTTCTCCCAGTACACGCGGATCGGACGCGCGCTGCGCGCGGTCGCCGACGATCACCAGGCGGCACTGTCGGTCGGCATCTCGCTGCGCACCATCTGGGTGATCGTCTGGTCGATCGCAGGCTTCGTGGCCTTGGTGGCCGGTGCGATGTGGGGGGCGAAATCCGGCGTGCAGTTCTCGTTGTCGCTGATCGCGTTGAAGGCGCTGCCGGTGCTGATGCTCGGCGGCTTCACCTCGATTCCCGGCGCGGTGGTCGGCGGACTGATCATCGGCGTGGGGGAGAAGCTGTTCGAGTTCCTGATCGGTGCGCCGTTCCTGGGCGGGGCCACCGAGAACTGGTTCGCCTACATGCTGGCGCTGGTGTTCCTGGTGTTCAGGCCGCAGGGCCTGTTCGGCGAAAAGATCATCGAGCGGGTCTGACCATGACCATGACCATGCGCGCGCAACCGCAGGAGCTTCGCTGATGCTCTACCGTGAGGTCGGCGAGTTCAAGACCAGCTACCGGGCGGACGGGCAGACCTTCCCGATCGCGCTGGATCGCCACGCGTACTACGCGATGCTGGGCGTGGCCTTCCTGATCGTGCCGTTCCTGCTGAACGACTACTGGGTCAAGGCGATCGTGCTGCCGTTCCTGATCTATTCGATCGCGGCCCTGGGGTTGAACATCCTGACCGGCTACTGCGGCCAGGTGTCGCTCGGCTCCGGCGGCTTCATGGCCGTGGGCGCCTACAGTTGCTACAAGTTCATGACCGGGTTCGATGTCTACCTGCCGGGGGAGGCGGGCGAATGGGTGCGCTACGCGCTGCCGCCGATCAGCGTGTTCTTCTCGGTGCTGCTGGGCGGCGTCACGACCGCGCTGGTGGGCATCCTGTTCGGCCTGCCATCCTTGCGCATCAAGGGCTTCTACCTGGCGGTGGCGACGCTGGCCGCGCAGTTCTTCCTGGTGTGGCTGTTCAACAAGTGGGAATGGGCGTTCAACTACTCGGCGTCGGGGCAGATTACCGCGCCCGAGCGCGCCGTGTTCGGCGTCAACGTCACCGGCCCGAGCACCAGCGCCTGGGCGACCTACCTGTTCTGCCTGGTGTTCGCGGTGGTGCTGGCGCTGGTGGCGCGCAACCTGACGCGCGGTCACCTGGGCCGCAGCTGGATGGCGATCCGCGACATGGACATCGCCGCCGAGATCAT
>ENA-ORXU01001101-ORXU01001101.1-marine-metagenome-genome-assembly--contig:-NODE-1101-length-24496-cov-2.960113_pt1 | contig 24496 bp, 21 predicted proteins | sample MGYA00237869_ERZ511484 | MGnify/ENA metagenome assembly ERZ511484
ATCATATGTCTTGGAAACCTGGCCAAAAAGCTCTTTAATACGAGGGCTCATTAGAAGTTCTGCGGGATTGGGAGGTATACGTCCTGAATAAATCACATCGATAGTATTACGATGTACCAACATCGGATTTACGATATCTCTAATCTCTAGTGTATTATCGTACAAGTATTCAGTAAGACCCGCATCTTTATTTCTACTGGGTTTTGTCATCTTGTCTATGTCACTTCCAGTAAAAAAGGTGTATAACTTTGGGTTTCGTATATCCGCTCCGATTAAAAGTACTTTTTTATTGGTACTAGCCAATATCATCGAAAGGTTTGTGGAAAGAAAAGTTTTCCCTTCTCCTGGAACGCTAGAAGTAACATAAATAACATTACTTTTCCCGGTTCTTGCCTGCTTGGTCTTCATCAAGTAATCCAAGTTTGTACGTATTATACGCAATGATTCAGCTAAAATTGAACGATCTTCTTTGACCACAAGCTTTCCTTCTTTTTTGGATAACTTCGGGAGTTCACCCAAAACAGGGGTATTTTTAACCCACTTTTCAAGAGAATGCATATTATGCACCTTGTTATCCAATAAATCCTTAGTGTAAATGATTGAAAACGGTATTAAAAGACCCAAAATGAAAGAAACCAAATAGATTAGAGACACTTTGGGCGAAACAGGAAACTTGCTGACACTATAGGCACGATCTATAACTTTTGATTTCGGCGAACTCGAAGCCGCCGTAATCTGGGCCTCTTCCCTTTTTTGTAACAAATAAAGATATAAAGATTCGGTAGTTTGCTGCTGCCGAGTGATATCCCTTAACGCCCTTTCATTGGCAGGGGAAGAATAGATTTTTGAATTAAACCGTGCCTGTTGACCGCTTAATGAGTTTACGGTAAGACCTAGATTGTTTACCGTGGTACTAACACTGGATAACAAGCTACTTTTCAAACCTGCAATTTGTTGATCCAAATTGACAATGACCGGATTCTTTTCATTGGAACTTTTTAGAAGTCGCTTTCTTTCCAAAACAAGCTGATTATACCTTTCTGTAGTACTTGCGATAGTGGGGTCAGCCAAAATATTGGTCGGCAGAATCTCATAAGTATCTTGCTGTTCTACGAGCTGTTGCATAGAAGACGCCATGTTCAGCTGATTCCTGGCATTAGCCAGCTCTTGTTGGTTAGCAACTCCGACATTAAGGTTAACATTGGCTTCTGCCGAAATATCAGTAACCCCCTTTTCAGTTTTAAAATCTTGCGCAGATTGATCAACAGAAGATAAATCAGAGGCAATATCTAGAATACGTTCGTCAATAAAATTAGAAGTTCTGTCAGCAATAGTTTGCTTATCATCTACTGCATTTTTATTGTAAATTCTTACAAGAGCATCGAGAATATTTACGGCCTTTTCTCTAATTGCATCTTCTAAACTAAGATTTACTATGTTAGAAAACTCCCCAGGATTTGATACAATTATTTTTTTACGATATGTTTGGGCAACTTCCTCAATTGGTTTTACCGAAATGTGTAACCTTCTATCCTTATAATTCTCAAAAACTCCAACATTAGGGGTAATTACGATATCACCTATTGGGGTAGGTATATTCTTGCCAAATGCAAAAATCTTTATCGGTTTATCCTCTTCCTCCGTATAACCGAAAGTTGTTGAAGAAGAAATAGTAATAAAAAATTCAAAATCCGCTCGATTTAAAATCGAATCCGCAGCAATAAAGCTCAGATTGACTGGAGGATTACTGTAAAGTTCAGACTCTATGATATTACCTTGAACCTTTATTTTGGTATTCAGATTCAGTTCCTTTACGACTTGTATGAAATTCGAGCGTGAATTAATAATAAGTAACTCATCTTCAACATTGTTTTTTCCTCCGCCCAGAAGGCCAAGGTCCTGAAAAACATCAAGCTCGGAACCTGAAGTCTTATCCTCTAGTATTTGTATTTCCGTTTTAACCGCAAATTTTGGAGTGGCATATCTAATATAAATAAATGCGAAAATCAGGGCGGTCACTACTGAAAGAATGAACCACTTCCAATAAATAGTGTAAGAGTTTATAATCTCTTTAAGGTCAATAGAATTTTTTTTCGATAGATTCTGGGCATTGTCACTCATATCTTCTTAAGGATTTAAAAATGTATGGGTAATCTTAATTTCTTCTTGTGAGCAGCAATACTGTAGAAGTGATAAGCAAAGATGCTACCGATACATATATAGACGCCCTATTATCTAAAGTAGATGTTTTAATTGCAGAACTGTTGGGTTCTACGTAGACTACATCGTTTTGAGTTAGATAGAAAACGGTAGAGCTAAGAGCATTTTTATTGGTGAGGTCAATGCGCGTATATACCTTAGTGCCATCAAAATCTCGAATGACCATGACATTCTCCCTCAGGCCCTTTATAGTTAGGTCGCCAGCGAGGCCTAATGCTTCGAGTATGGTTATACGTTCACCGACTACTGGATAAGTACCAGGTTGACGCACTTCGCCAAGAACGGTTACGCTAAAATTACGGAGGCGAATGTTAATGATAGGGTCCTTTAGATATTCTGAAAGTTTATCACGCAACAGAATCCTTACTTCTTCAGTGGAAAGTCCAGCGATTTTTATCTTACCTATTACCGGAAAGTCAATTTCACCGTCCTTGTCAATTAGATAATCCACTTGTTCTGGTCGTATACCCCCTTCCGAAGCACCTCTAAAGAGATTAAAAGGCGCGCTGGTTTCCGGATTCAAAGTGGAAACGTGAATACTTACTAAATCATCTACTTTAAACTTTGGAGTAAAGCTATTCTTATCGACCAAAGTCTCAAAGTCGCCCGTATTTTGAAAATAAACTACTTCTTTACGAGAGGCGCATGACGACATCAGTAGAATGGCAAACAAAGCTATAGGAAACAATCGATTTATATAAACCCTTATTTTTAGCATAACAATTAATTTTGGTGCAATAATAGTGAATAATAAGTACTATAGTACTTTTTTTAGAGGATGATTCTTACTGCTTTTTTCTTTCTTTTTATCCAATAAACAAAGTTCCGAGTTATTGGAAATATACTCCGGTACGATTTCTTTCATGAGCGCAACAGTACTTCCGTTAAAGAACATATTAGACACACATAGTTCATCAATTTTCGACCTGACCAAAGTATAATCAAGCTCTCTCGTCTTACCGATCATTATTTTCTTATGATATGTGGGTAGCGTATTTTCTCCGTTAGCCAACAATTCTTCATATAATTTTTCGCCCGGCCGCAGACCTGTTATCTTAATGTTTATGTCTTCCGGATACCGTAGCCCGGAAAGCTTAATCATATTCTTGGCCAAATCGAAAATTTTGACAGATTCTCCCATATCAAATATAAATATTTCACCTCCGTCTCCCATGGCGCCGGCCTCTAAAACTAATTGTGAAGCTTCCGGTATGGTCATAAAAAATCGGGTAACGTCTTCATGGGTAACTGTCAAGGGGCCTCCTTTTTCTATTTGTTTTTTGAATAATGGAATTACCGAACCGTTAGATCCAAGAACATTTCCAAAACGGGTAGTAATGAATTTAGTTCTTCCTTCTTGTTGCATGCAGCTAACGTACATCTCTGCGATACGTTTGGTTGCACCCATTACGTTTGTCGGATTCACTGCCTTATCGGTAGAAATAAAAATAAACTTGTTTACATTATGGCTCAATGAAAGGTCGGCCACCACTTTGGTTCCTGCGATATTTATTTTGATGGCTTCATATGCATTATATTCCATCAAAGGCACATGCTTATATGCAGCAGCATGGAATACAATATTTGGTCTATATTCCTGAAATAGATTGTTCAAGCGGTTTTTATCTCTAACATCACCAACAATTGGCATAAAGTTGTGATAACCATTTTGTTTAAGTTCTTGCTGTAAGTCATATAACGCCGACTCAGATTGATCAATTATTATTAGGGCCTTATAATCATAGGTACAGATTTGCCGAACAATTTCACTGCCAATAGAACCTGCGCCACCTGTCACCAAAATAACCTTGTTCTTAACTTCATCGGAAATTTTAGAGTTTCTTATGTTAATCGGAGCTCTATCTAACAAATCTTCAATCTGTATCTGCTTGATTTGCGATACGCGAAGCTCACCGTTAATCCATTGTTCGACCGGAGGAACTATTTTTACCTGAACCGGAAAATCGACTAGCCCCTCGACCAAATTCTTAAGACTTTTAGGGTCAATATTCTGAATTGAAAAGATAACTTCAGATATATTGTTTTTTACAAAAAACTGATGGTTCAATATATCCTTATGAAAAACCTTGACTCCATTAATTTGTTTTCCTACTTTTTTTTCGTCTTCATCGATATAACCTACCACTCTGACCCTACTCTTCGAATGGTTGACGAGCGCATTTTGTGTCAAAATTCCAGACTCGCCTGCACCATAAATCAATACATTCTTATTGACCTTCATGTCACGGGCCATAAAATTTTCAAAAAGAGCTTTAAATACATAGCGAGAAGCAGTAAGCGCCACTAAACTTAGAAGACTATGAATAACTATAATACCAAGAGGTACGGTAAAGTTCTCTAGAACTCCCATTTCACGATTAAAGAGTACTATTGAAATTAATAGGATACTCGAAAGGCAAATAGCATTAAAGATATTGTAGACATCTCTTACACCGGTATGCCTTACAACCCCTTTATGGGAACCTGTGAAAATAAAGGAAATCATTGCTATCAATGATATTATTGGAAGCTGAATGAACAACTTATCAATATCAAAATCCAGACTGAGACTAAAGCGGATGATATAAGATAATACGAATGATATCGCTATCATAAAAACATCTATGCCCAGAACAAGCCACTTAGAAGCATATCTATGGGCATTATTTGTCAAATAATCCTTAATCATTGATTTATATTTTGGTTAAGATAATTTTCACTATTCTTTCAAGGTCTTCTTTTGAAAGATTCGAACCACTGGGCAAACAGAGTCCGCGTTCAAATAAATTTTCCGATGTTCCGTCGCTGAAGTTAATGAAATCTTTGAAAACCGGTTGTAAATGCATTGGTTTCCATAGCGGTCTGGATTCTATATTGAATTCTAGTAGTGCAAGTCGAATCTTTTCCCTGGTCTCATAGGACGGTGTAAGTATACAGGTCAGCCATCTATTACAATAATAGTCATCAGGTTCTTCCAAAAACCCAATTTCTGCCAAATGGTCAAGTTGCGTCTTGTAAAAATCAAAATTAGACCTTCTTGCTTCAACTCTTTTCTGCAATACTTCCATTTGACCACGGCCAATTCCCGCAAGAACATTGCTCATTCGGTAGTTATAGCCGACTGAGGAATGTTGATAATGCGGAGCGTCGTCTCGAGCTTGCGTTGCAAGAAAAACTGCTTTTTTCTTAAGACTTTCATCTTTAGCAATCAAAGCACCGCCACCGGAGGTGGTAATAATTTTATTCCCATTAAACGAAAAAATCCCAATATCCCCAAAACTACCACATTTTGAGGGGCCATAACTGCTTCCCAAAGCCTCTGCACTATCTTCGATCACAGGAATATCATACCGCTCGGCAATCTGAGAAATTTCGTTGATTTTATAAGGCATACCGTAAAGATGTACAGCAATTATTGCCTTTGGCTTTTTTCCATGGGAAATACGACTTAGAATTGCTTTTTCCAGTAATTCGGGAGAGATGTTCCAAGTATCTGTCTCACTATCGACAAATACGGGAATGGCCCCTAAGTATAAAATTGGATTTGCAGATGCAGAAAAAGTAAAGCTTTGACAAAGTACCTCATCACCACGGCCGACCCCTAAGAGTTCTAGGGCCAAGTGAATTGCCGCTGTTCCAGAACTTAAGGCCGCAACATGTACATTGTCTCCAACGTAATCGGCTATGGATTTTTCGAAACTATTTACGTTCGGACCTAGCGGAGCAACCCAATTGGTGTCAAATGCCTCTTGAACATAAGATTGTTCATTATCACCCATATGTGGTGAAGAAAGCCAAATTTTATTATGGTCAATTGTATTCAATAGCTGTAGTTTTAATTCAATTATTTGGGGCAACAAAGCACATTATTTATAAAAAATACTTAACAGTATATCCTAAAAACTAAACCTATGTGGCTTTGAATGGACAAAATTAAGTCATAATTTTCATGCAAATCATACTAATGGGTCAAACGCATTGAAAAAATCGGCTATTCGCATATTACTATAATCTATACCTCGATAATTCTCAATATACATACGACTAAAATTGTTAGAAAGACGTAATAAGCAAATTAAAAAACACCTTGAAATCGATAGCTCAAGGTGTTGAAATCAATACGATATAAGTTCTTTAATATGCCCTGTTCGTCATTTAGTTTTTAGTGTAAGCTTTAAAATCTTTGTGTTCTTTCTTATACAACTCTTCCTGCGGTAGCGATCTGAAATAGTCGTAAGTTCTCTTCATACCCTCTTGCCGAGATATTTTTGGCTCCCATCCTAAAATTTCCTTTGCTTTTGAAATATCAGGCTGGCGTTGCATCGGATCGTCTTTGGGCAAGGGCTTATAAACTATTTTCTGATTGGTACCTGTCAATTTTACAATTTCTTCGGCAAAGTCTCTTATGGTAATTTCATGAGGATTTCCAATATTTACCGGATAATCATAGTCGCTCAGCAAAAGGCGGTAAATACCCTCGATTTCGTCGTCAACATAACAAAAAGAGCGCGTTTGGCTTCCATCTCCAAAAACAGTCAAGTCTTCTCCTCTTAGGGCTTGACCTATAAAGGCCGGTATAACTCGCCCGTCGTTCAAACGCATTCTTGGCCCGTAGGTGTTGAAGATACGTACAATGCGCGTTTCGACCTTATGAAAACGGTTGTAGGCCATAGTTATAGACTCCATAAATCGTTTCGCCTCATCGTATACACCTCTTGGACCAATGGTATTCACATTTCCATAATATTCTTCGGTCTGAGGATGAACAAGAGGGTCACCGTAGATTTCAGAGGTAGAGGCTATTAATATGCGTGCATTTTTCTCCTTTGCAAGACCGAGCAGATTATGCGTTCCAAGTGCTCCGACCTTTAAAGTCTGAATCGGGATTTTCAAATAATCGATAGGGCTTGCCGGAGATGCAAAGTGAAGAATATAATCCAGACTGCCAGGTATATGTACGAAGGTAGTCACATCGTGATTATGAAATTCAAAGTTTTTAAGTTTGAAAAGGTGTTCTAAATTTCGCAAATCCCCCGTTATGAGATTATCCATTGCAATTACATAGTAATCCTCCTTTATGAATCGGTCACATAGATGAGATCCCAGAAAGCCCGCAGCCCCTGTGATAAGAATTTTTTTCATCTTTAGTCTTTCTTTATTGGTTATCAATTCTTACATCAAGCGCTCAAAAAAGCTATACTTGAACAAAAACCCTATTTATAGTACGAATATAATTACTAAAGATTTAAGAAGATACCATAATTTACAAAATGCTATGAACGTTACATATTCATAGACAAAATGTTGAAAAAAACATATTTCCACAAAAATAAAAATTATAAACTCATCTATATTCGTTTGCCTCATTCAGTATTGAACTATATTTAGTAGTAAGAAATACGGTCGATTTATGCATGTAATCTTTAAATAGAACTTTTTAAACGAAAAAACTTCTGATAATTTTAAGTTATTTCGTAATCTTTGCAGCCTATTAAATTAGATTTTACCATGAAAAACATTAATAAAATTTGCTGTATCGGTGCCGGATATGTAGGAGGCCCTACAATGTCAGTCATAGCCAGCCAATGCCCAGAAATTCAAGTTACCGTTGTTGACATAAACCAAGAACGAATCGATTTATGGAATGACAACAATCTTGATAATTTACCGGTATACGAACCTGGTCTTAAGGAAATTGTTGCAAAGTCAAGAGGGAAAAACCTGTTTTTTTCGACCGATGTGGATAAAGCTATAGACGAGGCCCAAATAATCTTCATATCAGTAAACACACCTACAAAGACCTATGGTAAGGGAAAGGGTCAGGCAGCCGATTTAAAATATGTCGAGCTTTGCGCAAGGAATATTGCAAAAGTTGCCAAGGATGATAAAATAGTAGTTGAAAAATCGACCCTTCCTGTTAGAACGGCGAGTGCAATCAAGAGTATCCTTGAAAATACTGGGAACAAGGTGAATTTTGAAATTTTGTCCAATCCCGAATTTCTTGCCGAAGGTACTGCAATCGAAGACCTGTTACATGCCGATCGCGTTCTTATCGGAGGTGATGACACTCCTTCAGGGCAACAAGCTAAGAATACTCTAAGTGCTATCTATGAACACTGGCTACCAAAAGAGCGGGTTTTACAAACCAATGTATGGTCATCAGAACTTTCGAAGTTGGTCGCTAATGCATTTTTAGCACAACGAGTCTCTTCAATAAATGCAATATCTGCACTTTGTGAACGTACCGATGCCAATGTTGCAGAGGTATCACGAGCTATCGGAACGGATAGCAGGATAGGTGCTAAATTTTTGAATGCATCAGTTGGTTTCGGAGGCTCATGTTTTCAAAAAGATATCTTGAATTTGGTATATATATCCAGAAGTTTCGGTCTTAACGAAGTTGCCGATTATTGGGAGCAGGTCATTATTATGAATGATTACCAAAAAAGAAGGTTTGCCGAGAACATAGTCTCTACTTTATACAATACCGTGTCAGGAAAGAAAATCGTATTCTTTGGATGGGCATTTAAAAAAGACACCAATGATACGAGGGAGTCTGCCGCCATCAACATTGCAGATGCGTTACTTGAAGAAAAGGCTGAAATAGTAGTATATGACCCGAAAGTATCGGAAGATAGAATATATGCCGACCTAGATTATCTAGGAACTCGTACGCCAGAGGAAAACAGAAAGTTACTAAAGGTGGTTAGCAGCCCGATGGATGCTGTTCAAGATGCTCATGCCATAGCCATCCTTACGGAATGGGACGAGTTCAAAACTTACGAATGGGAGTCCATTTATGAGAAAATGTTAAAACCAGCTTTTATTTTCGATGGTCGTCGTCTTTTGTCAAAAGAAAGCATGGAGAAAAAAGGATTCCAATACTACAAAATCGGACAATCATGAAGATATTGGTCACAGGTGCAGCAGGTTTTATAGGATATCATCTCTGTGACGCACTTTTAAATCAGGGTCTAGAAGTAATAGGTCTCGATAATGTCAATGATTACTATGATGTAAATCTTAAGTTTGCTCGCTTAGAACAACTGGGAATCAAAAGAAGTGATGCGGAAGTTTTCAACAAAAAGGCTGAAAGTAAACTTCATAATGGCAAATTTTCATTTGTTAGAATGAATCTGGAAGATCGAAAAGGCTTACCCGGCTTGTTCGAGAAAGAAAAGATAGAAAAGGTCTGTAATCTAGCCGCACAAGCAGGTGTTCGTTATAGTCTTGAGAATCCAGAAACTTATATTGACAGTAATATTGTAGGTTTTTTAAATCTTTTGGAGTGCTGCAGAAACCATAAAATAAAACACTTGGTCTACGCAAGTAGTTCTAGTGTATATGGTCTAAACGAAAAAATTCCTTTCTCTACGGAGGATAGTGTGGATCGCCCGATCAGTCTTTATGCGGCGAGTAAAAAGAGTAATGAGCTTATGGCCCACACCTATAGCCATTTGTTCGATATTCCTACAACAGGCCTGCGCTTTTTTACCGTATACGGCCCCTGGGGAAGACCGGATATGGCCATGTTTTTATTCACTGATGCCATTATTAATGACAGGCCTATAAAAGTGTTTAATCATGGAAACATGGAGCGTGATTTCACCTATGTTGACGATATCGTACAGGGTGTTGCTCGTATACTGAACAAATCCACCGAAGATAGGGCACTCTATGAAATTTATAACATCGGGAACAATAATTCCGTTCGACTTATGGATTTCATTCAGGAAATTGAGAGCAACCTCGGAAAAGAGGCGGCAAAAGAAATGCTTCCCATACAACCAGGGGATGTTGAAAGAACATGGGCTGACGTTCAAGATCTCATTGAGGATTATGACTATCGCCCTAATACGAGCATCGAAGAAGGCGTAAAAAGTTTTGTAAACTGGTATAAATCTTATTACTCGGTAACACCGTAGCAAGTCAAACCTGAACTTCAGCGTTAACATGTAAAAATTCAAACCGTACCAGTCCATCTTGGTCAATTTCGGTGAGTTTGATTTCATACAAGGTATTTACCAATTCCGGATTCCAGGGGGCTTTTACTTTCACGTAATTCTCGGTAAAGCCATGTATATATCCTGCTTTGTTCTCACCTTCAAAAAGAACTGTTCTTATTTTTCCGATTTGACTTTCGTAGAATGCCCTTCGTTTTTTTACGGATAGTCCGCGGAGCATTTTGCTTCTTTTATTCCGGATATTTTTAGGCACAACATCTTTCATATCGGCTGCGGGAGTATTATCCCGTTCGGAATACGTGAATACGTGTAGATAGGATATATCAAGTGCGTTAAGAAAATTATAGGTTTCCAAAAAAAGAGCATCTGTTTCACCCGGAAAACCGACAATAACATCGACACCGATACAAGCATGTGGCATTGTGCACTTTATTCTTTGTACCCGGTCGATGTACAAATCACTCATATAACGTCTGCGCATCAATTTCAGGATTTCGTCACTTCCACTCTGTAACGGAATATGAAAGTGGGGGACAAACGAATTGCTACGAGCCACAAAATCTATAGTTTCATTTCGTAAAAGATTGGGTTCTACGGAAGAAATCCGTAAACGATGGATACCCGCTACCTCATCCAAAGCTTTTACAAGGTCTAAAAAAGTGTGCTCATGTTTTTTGTTCCCAAATTCGCCCTTTCCGTAGTCACCGATATTGACCCCGGTCAGAACAATTTCCTTAATACCCTGTGCCGCAATCTTTTGAGCATTTTTTAGTACATTTTCCAATTTATCACTCCGGGAAATTCCTCGGGCCAAAGGAATCGTGCAATAGGTACACTTATAGTCACAACCATCTTGTACCTTTAAAAATGCCCTTGTGCGGTCTCCTATTGCGTAGCTCCCTACATAGAAGTCGGCATCCTCTATTTCGCAAGAATGCACTTCCCCAAAATCATTCTTGGTCAAATCATTGATGTAATCGGTAATCTTAAATTTCTCGGTTGCTCCCAAAACTAAATCGACTCCGTTGACAGCTGCAAGTTCTTCTGGTTTTAGTTGGGCATAGCACCCAATAGCCACCAAAAAAGCATCCGGATTGATTTTCTGCGCTTGTTTTACAATGGTCTTGAAACGCTTATCGGCGTTTTCGGTTACCGAACATGTATTTATGACGTACATATCGGCACATTCCGAAAAATCGACACGCTCAAAACCATCCTCTTGAAAACTTCTAGCAATCGTAGAAGTTTCCGAGAAGTTGAGCTTGCAGCCCAAAGTATAAAATGCAACCTTCTTTTTCATTAATACCCGTGAGAGTTATTGGAATGCAAATATAAAGTAAAGGTGGTTTTCCCTTGGTTTAATCTAAATTATGTTGGAAACCAATCCTTTGGCTATGAGCCCAATTAATAATTGCGCCATTTCTTTGTAAGCTCGAATACATGCTCAAGAATTCGTTCATCGATATCGGTCAATTCTACATGCCTTCTGGCCATCATTACCTTGGCCGCCTCAAAGGCTTTATTTGGCATGTACGTAGTAAACCCTGAGGCTCCGCCCCAGCTAAAACTTGGAACAAAATTACGGGGAAAACCGGGCACGTAGATATTGCAATTGACACCGATTACAGTTCCCGTATTAAACATCGTATTAATGGCACTTTTACTATGGTCACCCATCATTAATCCGCAAAATTGCAAGCCGGTCTGTTCAAATCGCTCGCTGGCGTAGTTCCAAAGGCGGACTTTGGCATAGTTATTTTTAAGATTGGAGTTATTAGAATCGGCACCGATGTTACACCATTCCCCTAATACCGCATTGCCTAAATATCCCTCATGGCCTTTGCTCGAATAGCCAAAGATGACCGAGTTACTGATTTCCCCACAGACTTTGCCAAATGGGCCAATAGTGGTCGGACCATATATTTTGGCGCCCATTTTAACTACGGCATTGTTGCAAAGAGCGAAAGCCCCGCGAATCAGATTGCCTTCCCAAACTTCTGAATCTTTACCAAGATAGATAGGGCCGTCAGTAGCATTAAGAGTGCTGTGTTCGACCTTTGCACCTTCCTCTAAAAAAATACGTTCAGGATTAATAAGTGTGTTGCTATCGGGTATTGGGGCACTTTGTCTTCCAGCCGTAATCAGATTAAAATCAGCTTCAAGCGCTTCCCCATTTTTCGAGAAAATATCCCAAGTATTGACGACACGTAGTAGTTCATCGTTAAAATCAATATGCTTGTAGTTTGAAAAATCGACTTCTTCTTGAGTGTCTTTTGTATAAAATGCGATTACGTCCTCTCCTTGAAAAATAGCTTCATTCTCACGTAAAGCCTTGATATCATCTACCAGTTTTTGATTCGGGAGAAAAGATGCGTTGATCAAAACGTTCTCTTCAAGTTCGACCATGGGATATTTTTCCGATAGATAATCCTCTGTAATTGTGGTAGTAGTATTACCTAAATGCTTTTCCCATTTTTCACGAATGGTCAAAATTCCGATACGTATATCCGCCACAGGTCTTGTGAAAGTAAACGGAAGCAGATTATTTCGTACCGGGCCGTCGAAAAGAATATAGTTCATGAAAGATGATTATTTGCGACAAAAATAGATAATACAGACCTAAGCAGCTGTAATCGTTTGTTACTGAGTCTAGACTATGCCTAAGAACAAAAAAGCCCTCGACAAAATCGAAGGCTTTACTAAAAGTAATCTCTAAAACTTTACTTTTTTTCTTTGCTTTCCTCGACTTTAGCTTCCGCTTGGGGAGTTTCTGTCTCGGCGGGCTTTTCAACCGCTTTAGGCTTTTTCTTAAACTTATCGTATTTGCTCTTGAACTTATCAATGCGCCCTGCCGTATCCAAAAATTTGGCCTTACCGGTATAGAAGGGATGCGAAGTTCTAGAAATCTCCAATTTTACCAAAGGATATTCGACTCCGTCGACCTCTAAGGTCTCTTTTGTCTGAGCGGTAGATTTGGTCAAAAACACGTCTTCATTCGACATATCCTTAAATGCGACCAACCTATAATTTTCTGGGTGAATGTCTTTTTTCATCAATTTAAAATTTAACGCACCCATTTCCGACAGGCACTTATTTTAAGGGTGCAAATTTAAGTATTTTTCTGTAACCCACAATTTTAAACTTAAAAAAGAAAATTAAAAAAGCGTATTTTTAATGTAACAAAATAGGGCTAGTGGTAACTAATCCAATGAACAACCTAAAACACTATAAAAATGGAAGAAAATCAACCGAAAACGGGGAAATTCGCTCTTACATACGGCTTACTTGCAGGGGGTATCGGGATTGTATTTGGCATCATGCTATTTACTATGGACATGCACTACGAACGTGGCATAGCCGTACAAGGAACCCAGATTGCCATACTTGTAGCTGCAATCGTATTGGGCATAGTGCAGTTCAGAAAGGCAAATCTTGGCTTTCTTAACATTTCGGAAGCTTTGAAGATAGGGGCTGGCGTCGCATTGATAGCAGCTATTCTCGGGCTTATCTATTTTTTCATCCTTTCCAATTTCATAGAACCTGATTACATGGATAAGTTATATGAAATAGGAAAACAACAGGCTATGGAAAATAATCCTAAATTGACCGAAGAGCAAATCGACCAAGGTATTGAAATGCAGAAAAGCATGTCTTGGATACTCTACCCGATAGGATTAATCATCAACATTATTATTGGCCTGGTCGTCGGACTTATTACGGGTCTTATCATAAAAAAACAAAAACCGGCGTATTGATTCCAAAATTGTATTTTTGGGCAGACGTATAGAAAACCCTGAATGCACCTGTCTATAGTAATACCTCTGCTCAACGAAGAGGAATCCTTAAAAGAACTCCATGATTGGATTGTAGAAGTAATGCAATCCAATCAGTTTTCGTATGAAATCATTTTTATTGACGACGGAAGTACCGACGGTTCATGGGAGCTCATTAATCGCCTCTCAACTAGTAATTTCAATGTGAAAGGCATCCGTTTTCCAAAGAATTTCGGAAAATCACAGGCTTTGCATGCCGGTTTTAAAGCTGCTCAAGGCGAAGTGGTGATAACCATGGATGCCGACCTGCAAGATAATCCCGAAGAGATCCCAGAACTCTATCGCTTGATAAAAGAAGATAAATTCGATTTGGTTTCCGGCTGGAAAAAGAAGCGCTATGATTCAGTTATTTCAAAAAACCTGCCTTCAAAATTGTTTAACTGGGCGGCCAGAAAGACTTCAGGTGTGCAGCTCAATGACTTCAATTGTGGTTTAAAAGCTTTTGACAATAAGGTTATTAAAAGTATTGAGGTATCGGGTGAAATGCATCGCTATATTCCCGTTTTGGCAAAAAATGCCGGGTTTGCGAATATCGGAGAAAAAATCGTGCAGCATCAGGCGCGCAAATACGGAAAAACAAAATTTGGCATGGAACGTTTTATCAACGGTTTTCTCGATTTACTTACGATTTGGTTCGTTTCAAAATTCGGTCGCCAGCCCATGCATTTATTTGGTGCTTTGGGGGTGCTTATGTTTATCATAGGTTTCGGCTTTGCCATCTATTTAGGTATCGACAAGCTGTTCATCAATCCCTCTGGGCGTTTAATTACCGACAGGCCACAATTCTTTATTTCACTTACTGCGATGATTATAGGCACTCAATTGTTTCTAGCGGGATTTCTAGGGGAAATTCTCATCCGGTCGCGCAAAAATGAAGCACGCTACACCGTTTCCGAAGAAATCAATTTAAAGACTTCCGAAAACCAATATTCTTCGTAAATTGATTTCCTAATCTTAATATTTAATCACACACTACATGGATGCCATTTTAAATTCAGCCAAAAGTTGGCTGACCGACTTTTTTGATCCTGCTGTCAAACAAGAAATTCAAGATCTTATTGCTAACGATACCGAAGAGCTTAAAGACCGATTCTATAAGAATATGGAATTTGGTACAGGTGGTATGCGAGGTGTTATGGGGGTCGGCACCAACCGCATCAACAAATATACATTGGGAAAAAGCACCCAAGGCCTCAGTAATTATCTGATAAAGGCATATGGAGATAAAGACCTCAAGGTAGTTATCGCTTACGATTGCCGTAACAATAGCGATACTTTGGCGCGAACCGTAGCGGAAGTTTTTTCTGCAAATGGCATCAAGGTGCACCTATTTTCTAGCTTGCGCACTACTCCTGAACTTTCTTTTGCCGTAAGACATTTGAAATGTCACGCGGGAATAGTTTTAACAGCGTCGCATAATCCTCCGGAATATAATGGTTATAAAGTATACTGGACGGATGGTGGCCAAATCGTTCCGCCACAGGATGGGGAAATCATATCAGAAATAAATTCCCTTTCTTATGAGGAAATCAATTTCAAGGCCGACGAAAGCTTAATCGAGCTGATCGATACCGAAGTCGACGAAGCATTTTTTGAGGCATCGGTCGCCAATGGTAATTTCAATGCCTCCGGTAAGGATAATTTCAAAATAGTTTTCACCTCGCTCCACGGTACCTCGATTACCGCAATTCCCGAAGTTCTGAAAAGGGCCGGATATAAAAATGTGACCATAATCGAAGAACAGGCGGAACCGAACGGAAATTTTCCTACGGTCAAATCCCCAAATCCGGAAGAGTCCGAGGCACTTTCAATGGCCATCAAAAAAGCCGAGGAAATCGGGGCCGATATGGTTATTGGCACCGACCCCGACAGTGATCGTTTAGGGGTTGCCGTACGTAACTTAGATAACGAAATGGAAATTGTAAATGGCAATCAGGCCATGATCATGATGACAAAGTTTCTTTTAGAAAAGCAAAAGGAAAAGGGATTTAAAGGAAATGAGTTCGTAGCTACCACTATAGTTTCTACCCCAATGATGGAGGCCATGGCAAAAGCATATGGCGTGGAGTTCAAAACCGCTCTAACCGGTTTCAAATGGATCGGTAAAATGATAAAGGACTTTCCCGATTCTAAATTTTTGGGTGGAGGCGAAGAAAGCTTTGGTTATATGGTCGGTGATTTCGTTAGGGATAAAGATGCCGTAACCGCTACCCTACTGGCCTGTGAAATTGGCAGTCAGGCAAAAGCCAATGGCAGTTCTTTCTATGAAGGCTTGGTTGATTGCTATGTCGATTATGGTTTTTACAAAGAACATCTGATTTCCATAACCAAAAAAGGCATTAGCGGTGCCGAGGAAATCAAACAAATGTTGAAAGGTTTTAAAGAAAAACCGGTTTCTTCCGTTGCCGGATCAAAAGTGAAATGGATCGAGGACTATAATACCTCCATTGCCAAAAATGTGTTGACAGGAGAGGAAAAGGCCATCGACATTCCAAAAGCAAATGTATTGATCTATGAAACCGAAGACGGAACTAGAATTGCCGCGAGACCTAGTGGTACCGAACCGAAAGTGAAGTTTTACATCAGTACCAATGCGGAGCTGGACAGTGCCGAAAATTTCAAAAAAGTATCCGGAGAACTAGATTCAAAAATCCAGAAAGTTATCGACGAGCTCAAATTGGGTTAGTGAAAACCCGTATTTGTATTTCTGTAGAAGCCCAACGTTGTGTTTTGTACTATGCTTGGGCTTAATTTGTTCTCGAGGGGTTGGCAGATAGAACACAAGTGAAATGATGGCTTTGTCAAAAAAGAAAATACCTAAGGTAAGTTTAAATGGAGTACTTTAAGAAAATCCTTCAATTTGCTAGGCCCTATAGCAAATACGGATATCTGAATATTTTCTTCAATATACTTTATGCCCTGTTCAGTGCGCTCTCCTTTGCGGCTTTAATACCGATGCTCGACGTACTTTTCAAGCCCGAAAACCGAGTCTTGAAGGAACCTGTGTACACAGGCTTTGCTCACTTGAAGGATTATCTACAAGCATATATCAATTTCAGGGTTACCGAGTATTCGGGAAGCGATGAATTGAAGGGTCTAGTATTGGTCATAGGTTTGGTACTGTTTCTTTTTCTCTTAAAAAACTTTTTCAATTACTTGGCGATGTATTTTATCACCTTTTTGAGAAACGGGGTTTTAAAGGATATTCGGAATAAATTGTACGAAAAGATAGTCGACCTACCGATATCCTTTTATTCCGAGAAAAGAAAAGGTGATGTTATCGCAAGGATTACTTCGGATGTACTAGAAATTCAACATTCTTTCCTTTCCGTGCTTGAACTTATCGTACGTGAGCCGTTGACCATTTTATTTACAATAATTATCATGTTTGGCATTAGCACCAAGCTGACTTTGTTTGTTTTCATTTTCATACCCATTGCAGGTGCCATTATTTCAAGAATCGGGAAATCGTTAAAGAAAAAATCGGACAGGGTACAAAAAGAACAGGGAGAATTTCTGTCCATAGTCGAAGAAACCTTAGGTGGCTTGCGGGTCATCAAAGCTTTTAATTCTGAATCGAGGTTTTATCGTTTGTTCTCAAATTCCACCAAGCGATTTTTCCGTTTTTCGAACTCCCTTTTAAATCGCCAAAATCTAGCTTCCCCAACAGGAGAATTTTTGGGAATCTTGGTCATAGGTGTCTTGCTATGGTTTGGGGGGAAAATGGTTTTGGTTGACAAAACCTTGGATGCCTCCTCATTTATAGCTTATATGGGGCTGGCCTACAACATCTTAACACCCGCTAAAGCCATAAGCAAAGCATCTTACGGAGTGAAAAAAGGTAATGCGGCCGCGGAACGTGTGCTAGAAATACTGGAGACCGCGAATCCCATATTCGACAAAGAAAATGCTATAGACAAATCCAGTTTCGACTCTGAAATAAGGCTTGAAAACATTTCTTTCAAGTATGAAGATGAGTATGTGCTAAAAGACTTCAACCTAACTGTTCCAAAAGGAAAGACCGTGGCCTTGGTAGGTCAATCCGGTAGCGGAAAAAGTACCATTGCGAATTTGGTTACCCGTTTCTATGATGTTAACGAGGGTGAGATTAAGATAGATAGTATCGATATCAAAGATATGACCAAAAAATCGTTACGCAATCTAATGGGACTGGTTACGCAAGACTCCATTTTATTCAATGATTCGGTTGCCAAGAACATTTCCCTTGGAAAAGAAAATGCAACGGAAGAACAAATTGTTGAGGCCGCCAAAATCGCCAATGCCCACGATTTTATCAGCGAACTGCCGGAGGGTTACCATACTAATATCGGGGACAGTGGCAACAAATTGAGCGGCGGACAGAAACAACGATTGTCCATAGCACGGGCCGTGCTTAAAAACCCGCCGATCATGATTCTTGATGAAGCCACTTCTGCACTTGATACCGAAAGCGAGCGGTTGGTACAAGATGCCCTTGAAAAAATGATGCGCAGCAGAACTTCGATTGTCATCGCTCATCGGCTTTCCACGATTCAAAATGCACATAAAATTGTGGTACTACAAAAAGGAGAGATAGCCGAACAAGGCTCGCATACCGAACTGATGGCCAGAAACGGGGTGTATAAAAAACTGGTTCAGATGCAATCCTTGGCCTCCTAGGTATAATTTTATTTTTCTTAGTTTCAAGCGATTTGATGATGACGGCCCAAGGGTTTTAAACCTTTCCATAACTTTATAGTCTAACACCTGAAACTTAAGCCGAAGCTATTGATTGCAGAAGAAGATTTAGTCCATGATCTTAAGCAGGCTGGGACCCGGTCTCAAGCTTTTGAGGTATTGGTCAATAACTATAAGCAACGCCTATACTGGCATATCCGTCGGATTGTTTTGAATCATGACGATACCGATGATGTGCTTCAGAACACGTTTATTAAAGTTTATAAAAACATTGAAGGCTTCAAAGGGGATAGCAAACTGTATTCTTGGATGTATCGCATAGCGACTAATGAGGCCCTGACTCATTTAAAGAACAAATCAAAACGAATGGGCATTAGCGATGGTGAATTACAAAGTAGATTGGTCGAAAACCTAAAAGCGGATGTCTATTTTGAAGGAGACGCTATTCAGTTAAAATTACAAGAGGCGATTGCGACTTTACCCGAAAAGCAAAAGCTCGTTTTTAATATGAAGTATTTTGAGGAATTGAAATATGAAGAAGTTTCAGAAATTTTAGGAACTTCTGTTGGTGCCCTAAAAGCTTCCTACCATTTGGCCGTGAAAAAAATTGAAGCGTTTCTAAAGGAAGATTAAACTTTTTGGTCCACTGAAAGTCAAAATAATGATATGAAAAAAATTGATAAAAAAAATCCGTTCAAAACCCCCGAAGGCTACTTTGATGAGTTTCATGAAAAACTGGTCGAAAGGCTTTCGGACGATAAAGTAGTAATACCCGATAAAGACGGCTTTAAGATGCCTGAAAAATACTTAGAAGGACTACATAAGAATATCAGCCAGAAACTAGATAAGAAAGATGTTAAGGTCATTTCACTAAAACCCTTTAGAAAATACTATTATGTTGCGGCATCGATTGCAGCAGTAGCTTTTGTCGTATTGGGATTAAATTGGAACCCATCGGAAAAATTCGGCTTTGAAGATTTGGCCAATACTGAAATCGAAACTTATTTTGAAGACAATGAATTAGGACTGAATACTTATGAAATTGCAGAGGTATTACCTATCGACGAACTTGAAATCATTGATATTCTAGATACCCAGTTTAAGGAAGAAAAAGTGCTGGACTATTTGAACGAAAACCTGGATGATTTTGAAGAACTAAACCTTGAAGAATATGAGTAGCCTAAATAAAATCGTACTGGGCATAATATTGCTGGTAACGACACAGTTCTACGCGCAGAATGGACAGCGATATGAGCGGATAAAATCCCTAAAGATTGCTTTTATTACCGAAAGACTTGATTTAAGCACTGACGAAGCACAAGCTTTTTGGCCTATATATAACGCGTACGAAGAAAATCGGGAAGCCTTGCGTCAAAGAGAGCGCATCCAAATACGAAGTAGAATAAGGGATTCAGAAAGCCTCACCGAAAAAGAAGCAAAGGATTTGATAGGTCAACACCTTAAATACGAAGAAGAGAAAGCGCAATTGGACAAAAAATTTCTACAAGAAGTATCTCAAGTTATTTCTGCAAAAAAAACTCTGTTGTTGGTACGTTCCGAAGAAGAGTTCAAAAGGCAATTGATAAAACAATATCGGCAAAAAAGAAACGGTGGGCGCCCATGAACAAAATTTATTAACTATTCGACAAACTGCTTAAAAAGAGGTCAAATGGCCTCTTTTTACATTAAACCCTGATTCTAAATAGCAGTCAAAAAGATATAATCCCAAAATTATTTATGTTATGAAAAATCTAAAATTGATGGTAGTATTTGTTTTGTTCGGAGCGCTATTAACTGTTACAGCACAACGAACGGTAGTAAAAGTATATCCAAAACATGGCACTGTGGTGACGAAAGTCAATAATCCAAAAATTGTTAATTACAATAGGGTTAACTTTCATTTTGCAGATGGGGTTTGGTATATACCAAAAGGAAAACGATTTGTAGTGTGTGCAGCACCGGTTGGAGCACAGGTAAGAAACCTTCCCAGAGGGAAAAAAGTCGTTCGACTGAGCAATGGAAGAAAACTGTACAAATACAAAGGCGTTTGGTACAAGAAAAAAGGAAGACGATACGTAATTGTAAACGTGTAAAAAAAGCCCTGTGGAACGCTAAAGTTCTTCGGGGCTTTTGTTATTTGAACGTTAGCCTGGCGATACGGTTCTTTCCTGCCGCATAGGCTATCGAATCGTTCAAAAATCGTAAAGTATAGAAGCTTTCGTCGGAAAGTTGACGCCAATTATTTCCCCTATCGCTAGAATAGGAAATTCCCGTAAAGCCCAGTGCAACTATTTCATTACCCCCAGAAGTTGGAACAAATTGCACACAGCTTTTATATTGTGGCTCTTTGCCATTGGCAATTAACTTCCAAGTTTTACCGCCATCTTCGGTAATAGCTTTATTTGCAGTGTTGTTTTGAGGGTCTGTATAGTCACCTCCTATGGCAATACCCAGATTATCGTCCCAGAAATCAATGGAATAAATACCCTGTGTCGGGGCATCTTTTACAATTGGAGTATCTTGAATCTCCCAAGTTTTTCCCTTATCCGGTGAAAAATAGATTCGGCCGGCCGTGGTGGCAATCCAAGTTTTGCTTCCAATTACCTTTATATTGGTATTACTCGCCGCAAATGCACCTTCACCTTCCATCCCATTCGGCAATTCTGTACAGGCCAATTTTGTCCAGATATTTCCTCCGTCCCTAGTGACAATGATCGACAAACAGCCGTTCATACTATCACCTATAGCGATTCCCTCTTTGTCGTTCCAAAAAGTCATAGCATCATAGAAAACTGCGTCGCCCTCTTCTTTATAAACCATGTCCATTCGGCCATTGTCCCCGGTTTTGTATAACAGTGCCGGATTGGCCACAGATAGCATAAAAAAATCATTTGAAGTATGGGCAACGGCACGGAATTCTGGAATACTTGTATGGTATTTCTGTTGGCTCTCCCTGACTTTTCCAGTATTTAAATCGATACTGCCAAATACGCCTTTGTTCGCCGCATAACCCAAGTTACTGCCCATAATCTCAATGGCCCTTATGCTTAGTGAATCAGCATAGATAGTTTCTATTTGTACCGAAGTATATGGGGTTCTCCTTTGATTATCCGTACAAGCGAATATCAGAACTGAGGATAAGAGAACGGAAAGATATCGCATCGTTATAAAGTTTCTCAAATGTAAATGGATTCATAGGCAAAACCATACCTTTGCAGCCTTAATTTTTTAAGATGAAGTTACATCGCAATCTAGTCTTTGCCGTTATCGACGCCCTACATCTCATATTCAATGAAAATGAATATGCAGATAAGGTGGTTCAGAAAGTACTGCGTTTCGATAAGCGATGGGGTTCTCGCGATCGTGGGTTTATTGCAGAGACCACCTACGAGATGGTACGCTATAAAAGGCTGTATGCCGAAATTGCTGAAGTCAAGGCACCTTACAGTAGACAAGATCTGTTCCGTATGTGGGCAGTTTGGGCAGTTTTAAGCGGAATAAAATTACCCGATTGGAAACAAATCGAACCCACACCCGAGCGTCGTATCAAAGGAAAGTTCGACGAACTCTCAAAAATAAGAAAATATAGGGAGGCAATACCCGACTGGATCGATGAGCTATGCGTTAAGGCATTGGGCGATAAATTATGGACAGCGGAATTGGCAAAGCTTAATGAGCCTGCTGAAGTAATTCTACGCACGAACACATTAAAAACCACCAAGGAAAACCTTCGTAAGACCTTGTTGGAGGAAAATATCGTGGCGGAACCGATTAAGGGCTATCCGGTGGCACTTCGTCTTCCAGAACGTGCAAATGTTTTCCAAACGGAAGCCTTTAAAAAGGGTTTTTTCGAAGTACAAGATGCCAGTTCGCAGCTTGTTGCCGAACTTTTAGACGTAAAATCAGGCCAGCGCGTTGTGGATACTTGTGCCGGTGCCGGAGGCAAATCGCTTCACCTGGCGGCCTTGATGGAAAACAAAGGGCAGCTCATCGCAATGGATATTTATGGCAGTAAATTGAAAGAACTCAAACGGCGCGCCCGTAGAAATGGCGCGCACAATATTGAACCTAGAGAAATCATCGCTACCAAGGTCTTTAAAAAACTCTATGGAAGCGCCGATCGGGTTTTGATTGATGCACCTTGTACCGGCTTGGGCGTACTTCGTAGAAATCCAGACTCAAAATGGAAAATGCAGCCCGAATTTTTAGAGAAAATCACCAAAACCCAGCACAAAATCATCCGTTCGTATAGCAAAATCCTAAAACCGGGCGGTAAAATGGTCTATGCGACCTGCTCTATTCTTCCACAGGAAAATAACGATCAAGTTGTTTCTTTTTTAGCCTCCGAAGAAGGAAAAGACTTCACCATGTCAAAAGAGAAGAAAATCTATGCTTCCAAAAGCGGATTTGATGGGTTTTATATGGCGTTGTTGGAGAAATCGTAGTTTTATCTATAACAGCCTCCCACAACTGTTTCCTTCCTAACAAGGAGAGAGTAAAGAGCGGGTTAAACCCCAACCTTCAAAGTAACCCTCATAATTCATCAAAAAACACGGCCCACCAGCGCATGAACCAACGTACTTCTCATGCAGCTTCCCCTGCTAGCCCTCGTTTGTAACGAGTGCCGTTCTGAGCACTTCTAAAAAACCGAGAACATAGACAAGACTTCAACCCCATAAAAAACAAAACAGCTATACCACACCTACCATTGATTCAAAAGCTAATCCTATACTAAGACAAGTTTTTCGCTCCGCATTCGTTACTACTATAACGACACACCTTTTCTAACCCCAAAGACCGCTATTTTGAAGCGTAAAAAATTCTGGAAACGAATTTTAGCAGTGCTCATCATAGCTCCTATGCTACTATTAGGAGGCATCATCCTATACATTCAGAGCAACCAATCTGACATTATTAAAGGTGAGGTCGTAAAACTAAACAAAGAACATAAAGGTCTTATTCAAGTTGGTGAAAGTGACCTGTCTCTTTTTGCAAACTTTCCATACGTCTCTATAAAAGTGGATGATGTGCAAATCTTTGAAACCAAGGAAGACAAAGCACCCATCATAATGAATGTACGAGACATCTACGTAGGCTTTAACCTGTGGGACATGGTGCAAGGAAACTATGATATTCAATCTGTAGTTGTTGAAGAAGGTGTTTTTAATATTGTTATTCATGAAAATAATACGACGAATATTCAAAACTCTTTAGCAAGCACTACTGAAACGGAAACACCATCTACCAATATTCATCTAAAAAAGATTGAACTTAAAAGTTTGGATATCCACACCTTAGATGAGGCCACGAATACTGATGTCGAAAAATTTATCTACGAAGGCACGGGTGGTTTTAGTTCAAAGGACCATATTATCGCCGGGCATATTGATACCCATTTTGAATTAAATGTGATAAAAGAGGGAGATACGACCTACATTAATAAAAAACATTTTGAAGTGCATACCGACCTAGTTTTCGATGAAAATACGGGCATTCTTGACATACAACCTTCAGGTATTGTCATGGAGAATGGAAGCTATTCATAGAGAAGAAAGATGTCAATTTTAGGGTAGTCATCGGAAATGCATCTAAAAAAGCAATATCTCAGCTAAACTAGTAATGGTCAATGTAAAATATAATGAAAGTAATCAGTGGTGTCCGCATCATGCGCTTGAAAAGTAGTAAAAGCAAAATCTTTAACTAGCTATAGTACAGTCTAAAGAAAGGTCACATAATAAAAGCATTTACTTCAAAATAAAGCAAATGGGGTCAGAAATTATTCTAAGTGGGTAAAGTGCAAAG
>ENA-ORXU01001103-ORXU01001103.1-marine-metagenome-genome-assembly--contig:-NODE-1103-length-24451-cov-3.720317_pt1 | contig 24451 bp, 23 predicted proteins | sample MGYA00237869_ERZ511484 | MGnify/ENA metagenome assembly ERZ511484
AAGCCCGTAATGTATGGTGGGCTTGGTTTCGGAATGAAATGGATGATGGGCTGGATGCATGATACCCTTGAATATTTCAAAAAAGAGCCTGTTTACAGAAAGCATCATCAAAACGACCTTACTTTTAGCATGACCTACGCTTTTACTGAGAATTTTATGCTTCCTTTCTCTCATGACGAGGTGGTCTACGGCAAGCAGTCATTAGTATATCGCATGCCGGGCGACGAGTGGCAACGTTTTGCAAATCTTCGTCTAATGTTCGGTTACATGTTTACTCACCCCGGTACCAATCTTATTTTTATGGGTGGTGAGTTCGGCCAGACCGCAGAATGGAACTTTCAGCAAAGCCTAGATTGGCACTTGACCCAATATGATTTTCACTCTGGCACCCAAGCGTTGATAAAAGACTTGAATGCCATTTATAAAGATTATCCTGCGCTATTTGAAAAGCAGTTCAGCCCCGATGGTTTCCAATGGATTGATTACGGTGACCACGAAAACTCCGTATTGACCTATATTAGAAGGGGGCACGATACCAAGAACGATATCTTTATCGCCTGTAACTTTACACCTGTACCCCGAGAAAAGTATCGTGTGGGTATTCCAAAAAAATCCGGTAAGTTGAAAGTTATCCTGAATAGTGACGATAAAAAGTATGGCGGAGCAGGTACGGCTAGTAAACTTTCTACGATTAAGAAAAAGCCATGGCACGGTCGTGAGCAATCGGTTGAAATGACGATACCGCCACTAAGTATTGTCATTTTTCAATAGGTTGTATCAAGGCTCTGCCGAATCAACTTATAAATTTTACCAAAACTACTTCGTGACTAAGAACAAGAATGTTTTTTCACGGCCGGTTTTGAAATGGGGAAATCAGAATGCTCCCCCTAGTCTTAAAATATCTATATATGATCACCAATACAGAACTCGAATACAAAGGAAACCTCTATCCTAACCATATTATCAATTATATACGGGATAAGGATAAGTTCTATTTTACTACTGAAAACGAGGTTATATTGGAGATTACTGTAATACAAGATCGTACCGTTCGATTCAGATATGCGACAGATAACAATTTTCAACCCGATTTTTCCTATGCGATAGACCCCGATGCCCGAAGAGGTTACAATCATTTAGATATCGTTGAGACCAATACAGAATACATTATAGAAACTGCCAAGCTTCAGGTGCTGGTCGATAAAAAAACCTTAAGGACCCAAATATCCGATTTGGAGGGAAACATCATCAACGAAGACGAGCTTGGATTCCATTGGGAAGAGAACTACGAATATGGTGGCAACACCGTTAAAATGGGAAAAATTACGCAGAATACCGAAAGTTACTACGGTATGGGCGATAAGGCTTCCCATAGTAACCTAAAGGGAAAACGAGTGAACAACTGGGTAATGGATCAGTATGCCTATGGCAAGGATCAAGACCCATTGTACAAAGCCATCCCTTTCTATATTGGGCTACATAGCGGCAAAGCGTATGGTATCTACTTTGACAATAGTTTCAGAACACATTTCGATTTTGCACACGAAAGGCGGTCGACGACCAGTTTTTGGGCCGATGGCGGCGAAATGGACTATTATTTCTTCTACGGTCCGGAAATGTACAAAGTGGTAAGGGCCTACACCAATCTAACGGGAGCTCCTGAGCTGCCGCCTCTTTGGGCCTTAGGTTACCACCAATCTAAATGGAGCTATTTTCCCGAAAGTCAAGTTAAAGAAATCGCCAAAACTTTCAGGGATAAAAAAATACCATGTGATGCCATTTACCTTGATATTGATTATATGGACGGCTTTCGGTGCTTTACTTGGGACAAGAAAAAATTCCCTGAACCGAAGCGCATGATCAACGAGCTCGAAGAAGACGGCTTTAAAACGGTAGTTATGATCGATCCAGGCATAAAAATCGACAAAGATTATTGGATTTATCAAGAGGCCATGGAAAACGATTATTTCTGCAAACGTGCAGATGGCCCCTATATGAAAGGAAAAGTATGGCCGGGCGATTGTAATTTTCCGGATTTTACCAATCCGAAAGTTCGTGAATGGTGGGCCGAACTATACAAAGAGTTTATGGCCGAAATCGGTGTTCACGCCGTTTGGAACGATATGAACGAGCCAGCGGTAATGGAGGTTCCGACAAAAACGGCCCCGTTGGATACACGGCATGATTATGATGGTCACCCCTGTAGCCATCGAAAGGCGCATAATGTTTATGGAATGCAGATGGTGAGGGCTACCTACGATGGTGTAAAAAGATATGTTTATCCCAAAAGGCCTTTTGTTATAACACGTGCTGCATATTCGGGTACACAGCGCTTTTCGTCTACATGGACCGGAGATAACGTTGCGACCTGGGAGCACCTTTGGATAGCGAACGTTCAGATGCAGCGTATGTGCATGAGCGGTTATTCTTTTGTCGGCTCCGATATCGGTGGTTTTGCGGAACAGCCCAATGGTGAACTATTTGCCAGATGGATACAATTAGGTGTCTTTCATCCGTTCTGTCGCGTACATTCCAGCGGGGATCACGGCGATCAAGAACCTTGGTCGTTCGGAAAGGAAATAACGGATATCGTCAGAAAGTTCATAGAGCTGCGCTATCAATTATTGCCCTATTTATATACCATGTTTTGGCGGTACTCAAAGGAAGCCAAACCGATGTTATTGCCTATAGTCTGTTATGATCAAGAAGATACCCAGACCCATTTTAGAACCGACGAGTTCATTTTTGGGGAACAGATACTGGTTTGCCCTGTGCAAGAACCGAATGCTCAAGGGCGCAGAATGTACCTACCCAAAGGGGATTGGTATAACTATTGGACCGAAGAGGTGGTAGAAGGTGGAAGAGAGAAATGGGTAGTAGCCGATATCGATAAAATTCCCCTTTTCATTAAGGCCGGTGCAATTATTCCAAAGTACCCCGTTCAACAATATGTCGGCGAACTTGAAATCGAAGAATTGATACTGGATGTCTACTATACTGAGGGTGCCGAAAATTCTACGGTCTATGAAGATGGTCAAGATGGGTACGATTATGAAAATGGAAAGTACAGTTTAAGAAAGTTTAAGTTTGTGGGCAAACAAGAAGAATTGACCATTCAGCACTTTAAAGACGGTACTTTTATCACCAATTACCAATATTTCAAGATAAATTTGCATGGTATTCCCTTTAAAATAGGAGAGGTGCAGGTCGATAATGAAAAAGTGGCACTAAAAGATATCATGACTATTGGAAGCACTACGATTCAAGTGAGCAAAGATTTTAGCCAATTACGCATTACGGCAAAATAATATTTTTCGTATTTTACCCTATCTAAACACTATTAAAATGAGAAAAATAATATTAGTATTTGCCATTTTCTTCAGCGTTACGGCGTGCAAGGTAAATCCGTTTACAGGCAAAAAAGTCTTAAACTTTTATCCGAACAGTCAAATTTTTCCGATGGCCTTCGCGCAGTACGATCAGTTCTTAGGCCAGAACAATGTTATTGAAAACAGTGCCGAAGCAAAAATGATAACTAAAGTGGGGCAGCGCATATCTTCGGCGGCCGAAAGATGGCTTAACGCCAATGGCTATTCTGGATATTTAAAAGATTATAAATGGGAATATAATTTGGTAAAGGACGAGACTGTAAATGCTTGGTGTATGCCCGGCGGAAAAATAGTTTTTTATACGGGTATTTTGCCCATTTGCCAAGGAGAAACGGGAACGGCCGTGGTTATGGGTCACGAGGTGGCACATGCACTGGCCGACCATGGGGCTCAACGTATGAGCGCAGGTACGCTTCAGCAAATCGGTGCGGTTGCAGGGAACGTGGCAATCCAGGATCCCCAAAAAAGAAATATGTTTAATCAGGCTTATGGTCTTGGATCTTCCGTAGGCCTTATGTTACCTTTCAGTAGAAGCCATGAGACCGAAGCCGACCGTATTGGGCTCCAAATCATGGCGATTGCCGGTTATGATCCCACGGAGGCCGCCGAACTATGGAAACGTATGAAGGCAAAAAGTGGAGGGCAGGCACCTCCCGAATTTTTGAGTACACACCCTTCGAACGATACACGTATCAATAATTTGACCGAATGGGCGCCAGCCGCAAAAGCAGAGGCTAAAAAATTCGGGGTTACTTCCTTTCAATAAATTTTGGTAATAATTGTATATTTAAAGTCGTTCGCGGCCAGCGAACGGCTTTTTTTATTAGCAACTTGCACTAAATGACCAAACCAGTACTCGCCAAAGGAAGCAGAAAATTATTGAATGCCTGGGCATTTTACGATTGGGCGAACTCCGTTTATAATTTGGTCATATCCTCTGCTATTTTCCCGATATTTTATGGGGCACTGACTTTAGTAAAAGATGAAGAAGGCAATGTAGTCAGTGACACTGTACATTTTCTCGGTATCGACTTTAATAACGACACCTTAATAAGTTATGTAACGGCAGCAGCTTTTCTAGTCGTTTCTTTTCTGAGCCCTTTTTTGAGTGGAATCGCGGATTATGTTGGTAACAAGAAGGTCTTTATGAAATTCTTCTGTTACCTAGGGGCACTTTCTTGTGTCGGTCTCTATTGGTTTAGTATGGATTTTCTATGGTTCGGGCTACTCTGTTATTTTATGGCCTTGATCGGCTTTTGGTCCAGTATCGTATTCTATAATTCTTATTTGCCCGATATTGCTTTTCCCGAACAACAAGATGCAATAAGCGCGAAAGGTTATTCGTTCGGTTACATTGGCAGTGTACTTTTATTGCTGGTCTGTCTCGCTATGATTTTGAAATTCGAGGTCTTTGGCTTTGAAGATGCTTCGACACCTACTCGCTTATCTTTTGTGCTCACAGGTCTTTGGTGGATCGGTTTTAGCCAATATACCTACTACCATTTACCCAAAGGTAATAGGCAAGAAACGTTCAGCAAAGATCTGCTCTTCAACGGTTTTAAGGAATTAAAACAGATCTGGACGAAAATAAAGGGCAATGTACCTCTAAAACGATATCTCGCGGCATTTTTCGTCTATAGCATGGCCGTACAGACCATCATGCTAATTGCGACCTACTTCGGTATAGAAGAACTTGACTGGGGCAAAACAGATGCAACTACGGGTCTTATCGTAAGTATTTTATTGATTCAGATTGTTGCTATTCTTGGTGCTTTTCTTACCTCTAAATGCTCTAAACGATTCGGAAATATATCGACGCTAATAGTCTTGAACCTCATCTGGATAGGTATCTGCATTTTTGCTTATACCATAACAACGCCAAATGAATTTTATATCACGGCCGGAATCGTTGGTTTGGTTATGGGAGGGATACAATCGCTCTCAAGATCTACCTATTCAAAGCTGATTCCCGAAGGTGCAGTAGATACTACTTCATACTTTAGCTTTTACGATGTTTCAGAGAAAATAGGTATTGTTATCGGTATGCTGAGTTATGGCTATGTCGCCCAAGTGACTGGCAGTATACGCTATTCTATTATTTTTTTGGGACTTTTCTTTTTGATTGGAATGTTATTATTGACCAGGGTAAATAAAAAAGCCCCTTTGAAAAAGAGGCTTTGATAGATGGTGGATTTTTGATTGATGATATTATCCTTTCGAAATGTCTCCTGAACCGGAAGTTTTGCTATCTACTTTTTTCGGATTGCCTCTATAGCTGATATCTCCCGAACCCGATACCCGAGCTCTGAGCATTTCGTTGGCGGTAACCTTGATATCCGCCGAACCGGAAACGGTCGCTTCTACATTATCGGCCTCTAAATCGTAGGCCTTGATGTCTCCCGAACCTGAAATGGTTGCCTCAAAATCTTTTGTACTTCCACTAAGGTTCATGTCGCCAGACCCCGACATTGCAGCGGTTATTGATTCGGTCTCGATATCCAAAGTGATATCCCCTGATCCTGACATGGCTGTTTTAAAACTTGATGATTTGATGGTTTTTTTACCGACAATGTCTCCAGAACCCGACATGCTAACGGCATCTATACTCTCAACAGGTACGGTAATACGTATACCGTCATTCCAAGTTGAAGGTTTCAGATTTACTCCTTTTTCAACTTTAATGACCAGTTTACCATTTTCAACTTCCGTAACAAGGTATTCCAATAGATTTTCTTCTCCCTCTAACGTGAGCTCTCCTTCTCGGCCGTCAACAAGGTCTACATCGAACCAACCTGATACGGAAATTGCTTCATAGTCGCCAACGCTGCGCTCGATGGTAACTTTATTACCGTTTCCTTTAATGCGTTTTCCCCATTGTGCCGAGCAAGAGGCCGTGAATAATACTACTAAACTTAAGGCTGCGAATTTCTTCATGTTGTTTGTTTTAATAAGCGCTTTTGGCTCTCGATTGATAATTAATTTTTGAAAAATGATACTCCCCCATAGTCGCTAGAGATGGAAATCGAATTCCCACTATTAGCAGATCCATAGTGCCCTTTATAGAACTTGCTTGTGTTTTTCTCTTCACTGATGTTGATTTCAAAATCATCTTTTCCGCTAACACCCGCATAAGAGGTCCTTATTTCGAAGTCAAAATGATACTGCTCGACGTAACCGATCTTGACTCCCGTGTAATCGGTTCTAATCTGAACGTTGCCTGCATCTTCGGCCATTTCTTCGATTTTTAGTGATCCATAGTCCGCAACAATATCAACGTTTCCATGAATCGTTCCCAACTGCACGTTAATGTAATCTCCTGTACCCTGAACATTTTTGGCTTCGCCGATCTCGATTTTTCCATAGTCACTTGAATACTTCAGGTTGCCCATATTCATGACCGTTGAATTGGTGTAGTCGGCATTGATATCTAAATCTCCCGCTTTTTCTATGGTAAATCCTGAATAATCCGCTGAAATTTTACCGCTGTTCATATAGCCAATGGTCGACTTAGATGTATAATCGAAGTTTAATTGGTTGTTTCGTCCACGAAGTTCCCCGATATCCAACCGGCCATAATCACAGTTTATCTTGGCATGGCCGTCTACACGGTCAAGTATGATACTTCCATAGTCATTATCTAAATTTACATTGCCTTTTACCGGAAGCTTGATGGTATAGTTGATCTGCATGTTAACGTTATTGTTCTTACCCCAGTTCCATCCCCAGCCTTTGTCGTCGTCGAAGTCGGTTCTTGCCGATACCATACTATTGCTGGCTTCGAAGTCTACCGAAATCTCATCCAGTTTTCGCTGTACTTTTTCTTCATTATTGCCGTTGGTCTTGATATGTACCTCGATCAAAATACGGTTCTCGTTCCAAGACGTAATGTTGAGGTTTCCGTAGCTATTATCGACTTTGAGCAACGCATCTGAATTGACGTTAAACTCCTTTTTAATAGTTTTTTCCTTAGTATACCTGCCCTTAAGGTCCCCGTGATTAGCTATGAGTAGAATAGGGAGCACTAAAAACAGCATACCCATATATCTAAATCGTATTTTTTGCATCATCGTAATTTTTTAATTTTTTTATAGTTTCAATTTTCTCGAGAACATCTTCTAAAAGGTCGATTCGTGTTTGAAAATTGGTAATCATGGCACTGAGAATGAGTTTGCTATTACCGCCTGCTATCAGGTCTTTCTCCAGTTGATTGTAATTCTGTTCCAATTTCTGAAGTTGCCCCATCGTATCGTCAATAATCTTTTTTGTCTCAGGGGTACTCTTGCTTTCGAGTTGATTGACCTGCTCTTCGATTAGACTGGCGAAATAGAACTCGGTGCGCGATACTTCAGGAGAAATTTCGGCGACCTGATTTTCAACGGTCGATTCTGATTGGTATAGACCGATACTGACCACACACAAAACGGCTATTGACGCCGCAACGGATAATGGTTTCCACCAGGCTTTTTTGTTCTTATCAATAGCAACGACTCCCTTTGAGGCGTTCAATTTGTCCAAAAACCGATTTTCGTGGCCGATTTTGGGATCTTCGATATCAAATTGCCCTTTTAGGTTATCGAACAGCTGTTCCAAGTTTTCCTTTTCCATGTCAAACAGGTATCAATTTTTTTCTTAGGCTTTGCTTTGCCCTCGAAATTGTAGTTCTGCAATTTGCATAACTGATGTTCATGATTTCACTAATTTCTTCGTAATCATAACCTTCTATAAGATGTAAGGTCAAAGAAACTCTGTAATTATCTTTTAAACGCTTCATGGTTTCCATCACTTTTTGAGCCTTCAGTTCCGTAAACGCATGGTGGTTCGAAGCAACTACGTCATTATCTTCGACCTTGTACAGTACATCTTCAAGAGCAACTTCGTTCTTTTTCTGTTGCTTTCGGTAATGTTGTATACTGTTGTTTATCACAATGCGTTTCAACCAAGCTCCAAATGCTACCTCACCTTTGAAAGTGTGCAATTTCGTAAACGCGTTCAAAAACGATTCTTGCATCACATCTTCGGCTTCGTCACTCTTTTTTACAATCCGTAGGGCCGTGTTGTACATGGCCTTATAATAGCGATTGTAGACTTCGAGCTGCGCGCTTTGATTCTGATCAAGACACAATTGTACTAAAGCATCAATATGTTCCCTTTTGTGGCTCAAAAAGTGAATGGTTTGTAATAAAGATGAGCGAAGGTATGGATTGTTACAGTTCTGGTAAAAAAGTTTGGGGTATGCAGTCGCAGTAGGCGGTTTTCACCTTCAAAATTCCAAGCCCCAAACACCAAATTCCAATTGCGAATTTTTTGGAATTTGGATTTTGGTGCTTTAAATTGGATATGGCATAACAATTGTCCATATGGATGCGATAGAAAAGTCGACCATTGTATTATCCAAGTGGTTATAGTGCTTTTCATGGATTAGGTAAAATTGAGCAATTAAAGATTTCTGTCATTTTAATGACAGAATGACTGTAAAATATACTATGGGAGATTCTAAATTTTCAAATTTTGACAATATGTCGTTACATGCTATAGAAGAAGATGCTGAACTGATACCTCTTTTGACACCGGAAGATGAGGAGGAAATGAACAACGAAGTATTACCCGAGACCCTTCCGATTTTACCATTGCGTAATACGGTTTTGTTTCCGGGTGTTGTCATTCCAATAACTGCTGGTAGGGATACGTCGATTAATTTAATCAAAGATGCCAACAAGGGTTCAAAAGTAGTGGGCGTTGTGTCTCAAAAAGATGAAGGCACCGAAAGTCCCGGTGTGAACGATATTAATGTTTTGGGTACCGTCGCTAGAATACTTCGGGTACTAAAAATGCCCGATGGGAACACCACCGTCATTCTACAAGGAAAAAAGCGTTTCGAAATTGCCGAGGTGCTCACCGAAAAACCTTATATGACGGCAACGGTGCGAGAAACCAATGAAGAAAGAAAAGATCAGCATGGGCAAGAGTTTTTGGCCATTATCGAATCGATTAAGGAACTGGCCCTGAAGATAATTCGAAATAATCCGAACATACCGAGCGAGGCTTCTTTTGCGATTAAAAATATTCAAAGTAACTCGTTCTTGATAAATTTTGTTTCGTCGAACCTTAACCTTGAGGTCAAGGAAAAGCAAGAACTTTTAGAGATTAATAGTCTTCGTGAAAGGGCCTTGGCTACTTTGAAATATATGAATGTAGAACTCCAGAAATTGGAGTTGAAGAACGATATACAATCAAAGGTACGCCATGACCTTGACCAACAACAGCGGGAATACTTTTTGCATCAGCAGATGAAGACCATTCAAGAAGAGCTAGGTGGCGTTTCGCATGATGATGAACTTTTTGAAATGCGCAAAAAGGCTAAAAAGAAAAAATGGGGTAAAAAAGTCGGTGAACATTTTGATAAAGAGCTGGCGAAAATGCAGCGCATGAATCCGCAAGTTGCGGAATACTCCATCCAAAGAAATTATTTGGACCTATTTTTAGATTTACCTTGGAATGAATTTTCGAAAGACAAGTTCGATTTAAAACGTGCCGAGAAAATATTAGATCGAGACCATTATGGCCTCGAGGATGTCAAAAGGCGAATTATAGAATATCTGGCCGTTCTCAAATTAAGAAACGACATGAAATCGCCCATTCTCTGTTTGTACGGCCCTCCGGGCGTCGGTAAGACCTCTCTTGGAAAATCGGTTGCCGAGGCCTTGGGTAGGGAGTATGTACGTATGTCTCTAGGTGGTTTGCGCGACGAGGCCGAAATTCGAGGGCATCGAAAAACCTATATTGGGGCAATGCCCGGTAGAATAGTACAGAGCCTTAAAAAAGCAGGCACCTCGAACCCAGTTTTCATTCTCGATGAAATCGATAAATTGGCGAGTAGCCATCAGGGTGACCCCTCTTCTGCAATGCTCGAAGTTTTGGATCCCGAACAGAATAGCGAGTTTCATGATAACTTTTTAGAAATGGGCTATGATCTCTCAAAAGTAATGTTCATCGCAACGGCTAACAATCTTTCGACCGTACAGCCGGCCCTTCGCGACCGTATGGAAATTATCAACGTTACCGGTTACACGATCGAAGAAAAGGTCGAGATTGCCAAAAGACATTTACTGCCGAAGCAATTGAAAGAGCACGGACTGAAACCAAAAGACCTCAAAATTGGGAAACCACAATTAGAAAAAATTGTTGAAGGCTATACAAGGGAATCCGGAGTACGCTCGCTCGAAAAACAGATTGCGAAAATGGTACGCTATGCGGCCAAGAATATTGCTATTGAAGAAGATTACGAAGTAAAGGTTACCAATGCGATTGTAGAAAAAGTATTGGGCCCAGCGCGAATGGAGCGTGATAAGTATGAAAACAATGATGTGGCCGGGGTAGTTACCGGTTTGGCATGGACTAGCGTTGGTGGAGACATTCTTTTTATCGAATCGATTTTATCGAAAGGAAAAGGCACCTTGAACATCACTGGAAACTTGGGTAAAGTGATGAAAGAATCTGCTACTATTGCCATGGAATATATCAAATCTAACGCAGATAGATTTGGGGTAGATTCAGGGGTATTCGAAAAGTACAATGTGCATATTCACGTACCTGAAGGCGCTACCCCTAAAGATGGGCCTAGTGCCGGTATAACCATGCTTACTTCATTGGTTTCGTTATTTACGCAGAAGAAAGTAAAAAAGAGTCTGGCCATGACCGGTGAGATTACCTTGCGAGGCAAAGTACTTCCCGTAGGAGGAATTAAAGAAAAGATACTGGCCGCCAAAAGGGCACGAATCAAGGATATCATTCTTTGTAAGGATAATGAAAAAGACATCTTGGAAATCAAAAAGGATTATTTGAAAGGTCTCAACTTTCACTACGTCACCGACATGCACGAAGTTATCGATATTGCCCTGACGTCTCAAAAAGTGAAGAACGCCAAAAAGCTCTAATGCCAAAAATAACGATCGCAATCGATGGATATTCATCGACCGGAAAAAGCACTCTCGCCAAACAACTGGGCAAAGCTTTAGGCTACGCGTATATTGATACTGGTGCAATGTACCGAGCGGTAACCTTGTTCGCTATGCGAAACGGCTTTATCGGAAACGGAAAGGAAAATTTAGAGGCTCTTGTAAATCTACTACCTAAAATTCAGCTAAAGTTTGTTCCTAATATGGAACTCGGCTTTTCTGAGATGTACCTGAACGGTGAGAATATCGAAAAAGAGATTCGGACCTTGAATGTATCTCGGCATGTAAGCCGTATTGCAGAAATCGAACAGGTACGCCACAAACTGGTCGATATGCAGAAAGATATGGGGAAGCGGAAAGGTATCGTAATGGACGGACGCGATATCGGTACGGTCGTTTTTCCAGATGCCGAACTAAAGATTTTTATGACCGCATCGCCCAAAGCAAGGGCAACCCGTAGGTATAAGGAACTATTGGATCGAGGTGAAACAGTTTCTTATGAAGATGTTTTGGAGAATGTGGAAAAACGGGACTTTATAGACTCCCACAGAGAATTCTCTCCCCTTCGAAAAGCTGAGGACGCCATTGAGTTCGATAACAGCGATATGGGTCTTGTTGAACAGTTTGAGCGATTGATAAGTATTGCCCAGCGCTATATTGATAAGGCATAAAAAAAACCTGTCAGTTTCCTGACAGGTCTCCATTTTCAAATAGTTGTTTCCTTTTTTCTTATGGATTCGGAATAATCAGTACTTGATCAGGATGAATCACATCAGGATTCTTCAAAATATTGGTATTCGAAGCAAAAATTTGCTTGTACTTCATGGCATCACCATAATAGTGTTTTGCAATTTTGCTTAACGATTCTCCACTTTTTACAGTGTGTCTGTGATAAACCGAGCTATCGGCAACCGTTATATTTGCTTTAATATCCGAAGCACTCTCACCACCAAGCTCCTTTATTTTGTCCCATAACAAATCTTTCTCATATGGGGTATTTGCTTGACCTTTTATTTTAAGAACACCACCTTCTTCGGTAACGTTTCCATCTTTAATTCCTAATTGCTCACCAAGATCAAGAACTCCTTGGTACTTTGCTTTGACACTCATAATAAATCTCTTTTAAAATGGTTAATATTCTAGCTGCCAAGATAGCGATAATTGCAGTATTTTTTGAGAAAATCATCAATTTTATAGTTTTTAGAGGTCTACTAACTAGTTAATGTTGGGGAAGTCGAGATAAAGATGTATTTTTGCACTCCTTTTTTATAAAGAAATCAAGAGGAAAAGGAACGAAAAAAATAAGGATAACATCTTCTGCGGGCATTATTTGACTCTTGTAAACCTCGTAGAATACAAATTTAAATCTTCAAATGGCTGAAGAAAAAGCAACGGCAGAGGTAGAAGAAACTATCGAAGCGCAACAAGAAGAAGTAAAACAGGAAACTCCAAAACAAGATCCGAAAGAGTTTTTGGATAATTTTAATTGGGAGAAGTACGAAGAAGGTATCGAACGTGTCGATGATTCTAAATTGGAAGAATTCGAAAAGTTGGTCGCCGAAAATTTTGTCGACACCGCAGATGAAGAAGTTGTCGAAGGCACGGTAGTCTATTTAACCGATCGTGAAGCGATTATCGATATCAATGCCAAGTCAGAGGGTGTAATCTCGTTGAACGAGTTTCGCTACAATTCCGAACTAAAAGTTGGAGACAAAGTAGATGTCTTAATAGATATTCGTGAAGATAAGAGTGGCCAATTGGTGCTATCGCACAGAAAGGCACGGACTATCATGGCATGGGATAGGGTAAACAAGGCCCATGACGAAGAAATGATCGTTAGCGGTTTCGTCAAGTGTAGAACAAAAGGCGGTATGATCGTCGATGTTTTTGGCATTGAAGCCTTCTTGCCAGGTTCGCAGATCGATGTGAAACCGATTCGAGATTATGATCAGTATGTCGGTAAAACGATGGAATTCAAGGTAGTGAAAATCAACCATGAGTTCAAGAATGTTGTGGTATCGCACAAAGCGTTGATCGAGGCCGATATCGAAGAACAGAAAAAAGAAATCATCAGCCAGCTAGAAAAAGGACAGGTGTTAGAAGGTGTTGTGAAGAACATCACTTCTTACGGTGTCTTTGTAGATCTTGGTGGTGTAGATGGTCTAGTACATATCACGGATCTTTCTTGGAGCCGCATCAATCATCCGAACGAGGTGGTCGAACTGGATGCTAAAATCAATGTGGTTATCCTTGATTTTGATGAGAACAAGTCTCGTATCCAATTAGGTATGAAGCAATTGGAGAAACATCCATGGGATGCCTTGAGCGATGAAATCAAAATTGGCGATAAAGTAAAAGGTAGAGTGGTCGTAATCGCAGATTACGGTGCATTTATTGAAGTGGTAGAAGGCGTTGAAGGTCTGATACACGTATCTGAAATGTCATGGTCTACGCACTTGCGTTCCGCACAAGATTTTGTGAAAGTCGGTGACGAGGTCGAAGCTATAGTATTGACATTAGATCGCGAAGACCGTAAAATGTCGTTGGGCATCAAGCAACTGACTCCTGACCCATGGACGGATATTACATCTAAGTATCCGGTGGGATCCAAGCACAAAGGTATCGTTAGAAACTTTACCAACTTTGGTGTGTTCGTAGAAATGGAAGAAGGTATCGACGGATTGATCTATATTTCGGATCTATCATGGACAAAGAAAATCAAGCACCCTTCTGAATTTGTTACTGTTGGGGACACAATGGAGGTCGAAGTTTTAGAGTTGGATGTTGAAGGCCGCAAGCTAAGCCTAGGTCATAAGCAGACTACCGAAAACCCATGGGACAAATACGAGAAAGAATTTGCCGAGGGTACTGTTCATATTTCTGCGATTACCGATATCGTCGATAAAGGTGCCACTATTGACTTCAACGAAGATATTACGGCTTTCGTTCCGCAACGTCATATGGAAAAAGAAGATGGTAAGAAACTAGGCAAGGGCGAAGAGGCCGAATTCAAGATAATTGAATTCAACAAAGACTTCAAAAGAGTTGTTGCCAGTCATACCGCGATTTTCCGTGAAGAAGAGAAGCGCAATGTCAAAGCTGCCCAAAAGAGGTCGTCAGCAGCAGCTGAAGAAGCCAAACCTACGTTGGGTGATGCTAACGAAGCATTGCAGGCATTAAAGGAAAAGATGGAGGCAGGAGCCAAGAAAAAAAAGTAATCTTATTTCCTATAAATTTTTGAATAGCCCCGACGGATTGCCGTCGGGGCTTTTTTGTTTTCCACTAGATAAATTCAAAGGATGACTATAAATTTATCTTTCTGGTAATGAGACCAAAAAAATTGTTCAGTTCAATTTTTGCAAAAGTAGTTCCCTCTCCTTGGGAGAGGGCTAGGGAGAGGACTTTTTGACAAGATTTCGCACTTTTCCCTGTTTCTTTTTTGTACCAACCTCCTCTAGCTCCGCCAATAGTGGGAAATAGATTCGATGCGAATGGGGAATTCATTGTCTACCAAGTTCAAAACATCGAGCAAAACTAATCTGTTTTCCGTAGATTTGAAAGCATACCAATATAAATGCTCTCAGAACCATGAAAAGAAAACAATTTATAAAAACAACAGGAACTTTTGCCGCCGGTCTAGCCTTGACTCCAATAATTTCCTGTAAGCAAGAAAAAAAGCAATTGGTAGAAGAAGCACTATCGGTGCGGAAAAATTGGGCTGGCAATTACACCTACACGGCCAAGAATTTATACGAACCGACGACGGTCGAAGAAGTGCAAGCTTTGGTGCAAAAGCTCGATACCCAAAAAGCATTGGGTTCATGTCATTGTTTTAATAATATTGCCGATAATCCCGTAAACCAAATTTCTACCAAAAACCTCAAGGGCCTTATATCTTTGGATGAAGAAGCTAAGACCGTTACTGTTGGGGCAGGAACGAAATACGGTGATTTGGCTCCTGAACTACAAAAAAAGGGTTATGCCCTTCATAATTTGGCCTCGTTGCCCCATATATCGGTTGCGGGCGCATGTGCTACGGCGACCCACGGTTCCGGTGTAAACAACGGAAATCTTGCGACCATGGTAACCGCTTTAGAAATGGTTGACGGCAATGGTGATATCGTAAATTTTAGTAGAGAAAAAGACCCAGATGTTTTTGACGGCCTTGTTGTTAATCTCGGTGCGCTGGGCATTATCACAAAAATGACTTTGAGCATTCAAGAAACCTTTGACGTTAGACAAGATATTTTTCAAGAACTACCTTTGGAGTCGTTAAAAGAAAACTTTGAAAAAATTCTTTCCAGTGGCTATAGCGTTAGTCTTTTTACCGATTGGCAAAATGAAACTATAAGTCAAGTATGGGTTAAAAGAAGAACCGATACCGAAGTCGAAGATATAGGGGACGATTTCTACGGAGCCAAAGCAGCATCAAAAAATCTCCACCCCATCACAAGGCTATCCGCAGAAAACTGCACGGAACAAATGGGCGTACCCGGACCATGGTATGACCGCCTTCCGCATTTTAAAATGGGCTTTACCCCAAGTAGTGGAGAAGAATTACAATCTGAATTCTTTGTTCCTTATGAAAATGCGTTGGATGCCATACTCGCTCTCGAAAAAATGGGAGATGAAATTTATCCACAGTTAATGATAACCGAAATACGAACGATAGCCGCCGATAACCTTTGGATGAGTCCTTGTTACAAAACGGACTGTGTAGCCATACACTTTACCTGGAAACAGAATGTTGATGAGGTCGCCGCACTTTTACCGATGATCGAAAGTACATTGAAACCCTTTAAGGCACGGCCGCATTGGGGCAAGGTATTTAAAATGGAACCTGAGTTGCTAAAATCACGATACGCGCGGCTTCCCGACTTTATCGAACTGATAAATAAGCATGATCCAAAAGGGAAGTTCAAAAACGATTATTTGAATTTGAATATTGTTTGATTTCAATGGATGCGAGGACTTGAACGATAAAAACAAACTTTATCGATTTTGATCTGAATTCCCTATTTTTGTCAAGCTAAAGCACAAGGGCAGTATGGGTCAAAAAGTATTGTTATCCGAAAAGGAAATCAACATCATACTTCATCGTTTGGCCTGCCAATTGCTCGAAAATCATCTCGATTTTAAAGAAACCGTTCTTATCGGCATACAGCCGAGGGGTATTTTTGTGGCCGAGCGGTTGACCAAAATATTGAAAGAAGAATACAAAGTAAAGCACATCGACGTTGGTTTTTTAGATATAACTTTTTATAGGGACGATTTTAGGAGAGGCGATAAAACACTTGAGGCCACAAAGACTAAAATCGATTTTTTGGTCGAAGATAAAAAGGTGGTTTTTATAGATGACGTTCTGTATACGGGCCGAAGCATTCGTGCAGCTCTTACGGCCATTCAATCGTTTGGAAGACCTTCCGAAATAGAATTGTTGACTTTAATCGATAGACGCTTTAGTAGGCACTTGCCGATACAGCCGAATTATAGGGGTCGACAGGTCGATGCTATAAACAATGAAAAAGTAAAGGTTCTGTGGAAGGAAAATGATGGAGAAGATGTGATATATTTGGTTAGCACGTAGCAGCGGAAAATTTTTCGCCTTTATGAAATGAGATATAGTAGTGATAATGAATAACCACTGATTTTATAATTAAGACTTTTGAAGCTGTTAGAAAACATAGACGAAATTGAATTGAACGACCGACCTGTACAGGATGCCGTCTTAATTTATTTTGGAGCTTTTAGAGGGTTGGACGAAATCCATAAACTGGATATGAGGCTTTTTGATGAGATTCCCCCGGAAATTGGAAGCCATGATGGTCACCAAGTCGCAATGGACGATACTCACGGCACGCTTTTTACCTATGGCAACAATGCGGAAGAGGTGTTCAAAGCAATGCAGCCGATACTGAACGATTTTGATTTTTTAGAGGGAGCGGAAGTACACCTGCAATTCAATGTTGGAAAGAAAAAGCCTTTGGAACTTGAGTTTGATTTCGAAAAAAGTAAGTAATAAGTAATAAGTATCAAGTATCGATTTTTTGAACTTCGTACTTGAATTTGATTTCACTAATCAGTAATCAATAATTTGGAATGAGCGAATTAAGTGTAAAACACTTATTGGGAATAAAATATCTGAACGAAAAAGATATTCAGCTCATTTTCGAGACCGCCGACCATTTTAAAGAAGTTATCAACCGTTCGATCAAAAAGGTTCCTTCGCTTCGCGATATTACTATTGCAAATATCTTTTTTGAAAACAGTACACGTACAAAACTCTCCTTCGAATTAGCCGAGAAAAGACTATCGGCAGATGTCATCAATTTTTCGGCTGGTCAATCGTCGGTCAAGAAAGGGGAAACCTTAATCGATACGGTAAACAATATCCTCTCCATGAAAGTGGATATGGTCGTGATGCGGCATCCGAACCCGGGAGCGGGCATATTTTTGTCAAAGCACGTAAAAGCATCAATCGTAAATGCCGGTGACGGTGCACATGAGCACCCTACGCAGGCGTTGTTGGATTCTTTTTCGATACGGGAAAAACTAGACGATGTGGCCGGAAAGAATGTGGTCATCGTTGGCGATATCTTGCATTCTCGCGTAGCCTTGTCCAATATTTTTGCCCTAAAACTGCAGGGTGCCAATGTGAAGGTTTGCGGTCCGAAAACTTTATTGCCAAAACATATAGAATCACTCGGAGTAGAAGTTGAGACCGATTTAAGAAAGGCGTTAAACTGGTGTGATGTTGCGAATATGCTGCGTATTCAGAACGAACGATTAGATATTAGCTACTTCCCCACCACCCGCGAGTACACCCAACAGTTCGGGGTAAATAAAAAACTGCTCGACAGTCTTGATAAAGAAATTGTTATTATGCATCCCGGTCCAATAAATAGGGGAGTGGAGATTACAAGCGACGTAGCCGATTCAAAACAATCGATTATACTCAATCAAGTTGAAAATGGCGTAGCCATTCGAATGGCAGTGATTTATTTGTTAGCCTCAAAAATTAAATAAATATCCTATGATTTTCGATTCCAACAATGGTACGACTATCGTTTTACAAGAAAAAACGACTATTTCTACTTTCTTGAAAAATTTGAACGAAGCCTATCCTAAAATAAAGAACGACAACATTATCGTGAACCTATTTTCCTTTTCGGAACTTCAGGCGAACGATGTATTGGAGTTTCTTCAAATCTCCGAAATCCATAGAAAATCAAAAAAATCTTTTGTTTTAATTACCAATAAGGTTTCTTATGACGATGTGCCAGATAACATTTGTGTAGTACCCACCGTTCAAGAAGCACACGATATTATAGAAATGGAAGAAATTGAAAGAGACCTAGATTTATGAAAGAATACCATTTGGCACAGGTCAATATTGCAAGAATGCTTGCACCGATAGATAGCCCGGTAATGGCCGATTTCGTAAATAATCTTGACCGTATCAATGCCATTGCCGAAAAAAGCCAAGGTTTTGTCTGGCGCTTGACCGGTGATGAGAACAATGCAACGGCGCTGCGTGTTTTCGAAGATGACTTTTTGATTATAAATATGTCGGTTTGGGAATCAAAAGAGGCTTTATTCAATTTTACCTATGCTTCGCAACATGCGGGAATAATGAAACGAAAAAAAGAATGGTTTCATAATATGGCCGATATGCACATGTGTCTTTGGTATGTTGACGCAGGCCACAAACCCTCCCCTGAACAGGCAAAAACTCGTTTGAATTACCTAAGCCGACATGGTGCGACCCCCTTTGCCTTTAGTTTTAAGGACAAGTTTACTGCTGAAGAAGCCGTAGACTATACACCTGAAATCTAGAAACCAGAAACATGAAACTCCATATTCTAGGTTGCTATGCCGCAACTCCGAGAACGATGACTAACCCAACCTCACAGGTGTTGGAAATCAAGAACCATATGTTTCTTACCGATTGTGGAGAAGGTACACAGGTACAACTTCGAAAGAACAAAATAAAGTTTTCCCGTATCAACCATATTTTTATTTCTCATTTGCATGGTGACCATTTCTTCGGGTTACCGGGGCTCATTTCGACCTTCCGTTTGTTGGGTAGGGAAAAAGAAATGCATATCTATGGTCCAAAGGGAATAAAAGAAGCCATAACGCTACTACTCAAATTGGGCGATTCATGGACAAACTACCAGCTTGTCTTTCACGAGCTGATTTCAAAAGAACCCGAATTTATTTTTGAAGACGATAAGGTTTCCGTCGAGACTATTCCCCTAAATCATCGTGTATATACCAACGGATTTTTATTCCGTGAAAAATTGGGAGAACGCAAATTGAACATCGAGGCCGTCTCAAAGTATAAAATAGATAAGGCCTATTTTAGAAATGTAAAGAACGGTAAAGATGTTACTTTAGACGATGGTACTATCGTACCCAATTCGAAATTGACTTTTGATCCGCCAAAACCTAAAAGTTATGCCTACTGTAGCGACACGGCGTACAAGCCCAATATGGTGAAGCAGATAAAGAATGTAAATACATTATATCATGAATCTACTTTTCTCGAGTCTGAGTCGCATTTATCTGGTAAAACCAAACATTGCACGGCTAAAGAAGCCGCTGCGATAGCCAAAGCCGCCGATGTCGGCACATTGATTTTAGGGCATTATTCTACTCGTTATAAATCTATCGAATTGTTTAAAGAAGAGGCGGAAGAAATCTTTTCGAACGTAGAATTGGCCGATGATGGAAAATCTTTTGAGTTTTAAGGTGATAATGGAAGCAACCTTTTCACAATTTTACATCTTATCGTAAAACGAAAAATGATCACAAAAAATATTGTTGGAATTATGGCCTGTATTGCGGTACTCTTTTCATGTGATAAAGTTGCCGAAGTAAACTATCAAGAAGAAGATTTAATCGGTGTTTGGCAGCGTACCGATGTCATTCCTAGTGGCTTGTCAGAGGCCGATTTTCGATACTTCGATATGGAATTGAATTACACTTTTAATAGTGATGGAACCTATTCGTACAAAGTTAATTTTTATGGCTTCAAAGATGAAAACCCAGATGAGATAATAGGTCAATCAGAAAATCTCGGCACTTTTGAAATAAAAGGCGATAGCTTATTTATAAAAGATTTACAGAATACTTCTTGGGAAAAAGGATTCAACCCAGAGCCAGATACAACATATTTCGAAAATGCGGCAAGCTACGGAAGCAGATTCGAGGTTAAAGAAGACGTACTTACGCTATATTATATCTCTTATCCGGCAGATGCACCTGTAAAAACGCAAATGAGTTACGAGAGAGTTGATTGAGCTTAAATTAGGTTATCCTCTTTTTTAAGGTTTAATTATGCTAAGACCCCAAAGGTTTTCAAAACCTTTGGGGTCTTGTTATTTTTGCTGAACTTTACGTTACCCAATTATAGCGAAAAATGCAAAAAGACCTAGGCGACTACCGAAAATCTTATGAAAAAAGTGCTTTGCTGGAAGATGCTATTTCTAGCAACCCTATGGAAGTCTTTCAAAAATGGTTTCACGAAACAGAAGCTTCTGATGGTGTCGACGAACCAAATGCCATGACGGTTTCGACAATTGGTCTCGATGGCTTTCCGAAAAGTAGGGTAGTGCTCTTAAAAAAGTTTACCCATGAAGGATTTATCTTCTACACCAATTACCGGAGCGAAAAGGGAAAAGCGATTGCCAAAAATCCAAAAGTTTGTATTTCCTTTTTTTGGCCGAATATGGAGCGACAGGTAATCATAAAAGGAAAGGCCGAAAAAGTTGCTGAAAATTTATCCGACGGTTACTTTAAATCCCGTCCTGACGGAAGCAAATTGGGTGCGATTGTTTCTGAACAGAGTAGTGTAATCCCTTCTCGTGAATCCCTTGAAAAGAAGTTACAAGAGCTTGAAGAAGAATGTCGCAATAAAGAAATCGAAAGACCCGATTATTGGGGCGGGTATATCGTAAAACCGGAATCCATTGAATTTTGGCAAGGCAGGCCGAATCGTTTGCATGACCGTATTCGTTATACCTTACAAGAACATTCCGATTGGAAGATGGAACGATTGGCACCTTGAATGGCTTTAAGGTTTCAAGTTTCAGGTTCAAAGTTAAAAAGAAGGATTCCCCCATTGAGGTGGGCTCGGTGGTGTTTTCCGTAAGGAGAAAGTTCAAGACAGGAAAAGCTCCCAAAGCGATTGCCTCTGCTGAAGAATGATAAAAAAATTAATTTATGAAAACCCTAATCCTAGTACGTCATGGAAAATCATCTTGGGAATATTCGGTCAGCGATAAAGACCGGCCATTACAAGAAAGGGGTGTTAATGACGGTCTTTTAGTTTCAAACGCGTTTAGGACAAAAGAAATTGAGATAGATGCTGTTTATTCAAGTCCGGCGAATAGGGCACTGCATACGTGTATGATATTTATGCGGCAATTAGAGTTTCAGTTCGAAGACTTATGCATCATTGAAGATTTGTATGATTTCTCAGGAGATAGTGATCTCGAATTTATAAAAAGCCTGGACGATACCTTGAAAACGGTGATGATTTTCGGTCATAACCATGCCTTTACCCATCTTGCCAATTCTTTAGGAAATTCCTATATTGACAACGTTCCTACAAGCGGACTGGTTCACTTGAATTTCGAAGTAGACCAATGGAACTCAATATCGAAAGGAACTACAAAACAAACAATTTTCCCCAAACAACTCAAATAAATGATTAAGACTAAAAATCATTATATAAATAGAGAAATCAGTTGGTTACGGTTCAACGAACGCGTATTACAAGAATGTGAAGACGAGAACGTACCCCTAATAGAGCGCCTCCGTTTTTTAGGTATTTTTTCGAACAATCTCGATGAATTTTTTAAGGTGCGCTATGCAACGGTAAAGCGGATTTTCGAAGCAGGTAGATCAGGAAAAAGTATGTTGGGGGGCGAGAAGGCAAAAGATTTACTTGGGGAAATTACCAAAATCGTAATCGACCAACAGCAAAAAAGTGTTGAGGTTTTAGAACAGGTTGAAAATGAGCTTGAAGAGCGGGACATATTTTTCTTGAATGAGACCCAATTATCTCAAAAGCAAGGTGATTTCGTTAAGAAATATTTTATTCAAAAGGTGAGTCCGCAGCTGATGACCATCATTCTGAACGATTTGGCCGAGTTTCCTATGTTGAAAGATACGGCCGCTTATTTAGCCATAAAAATGGTTTTGAAGAGTGATGATCGTACCAAGAGCACATACAAGAAAAGGGAGAAGAGATATGCGTTGATCGAGATACCAAAAGGTATCGATCGTTTTGTGGTTTTGCCCAAAGAAGGTGACAAAAATTATATCATTATTCTCGACGACGTCATCCGCTATTGTTTAGATAGTGTTTTTCCGATGTTCGACTATAAATCCATTTCGTCGCACATGATCAAGATTACACGTGACGCGGAACTTGACATTGATAATGACCTGAGTAAAAGTTTTATTGAAAAAATCCACTCTAGCGTCGAACACCGAAAAATTGGTGATCCCGTACGCTTCGTTTATGATAACAGTATCGAAAAAGACACCCTTGATTTTCTAAAGGAAAAGATGGGTATCGAAGATGCCGATAGTGTTATACCCGGCGGTAGATATCACAACAAGCGCGATTATATGGGCTTCCCCAGTTTAGGTAGAAATGATTTGATGTACGATAAAATAACGCCTTTACCGGTGAAGGGCTTGAGCCTCGAAGGCAGTCTTTTAGAAAAAATTGCCGAAAAGGATTATTTGCAGTATACGCCCTATCATACGTTTTCTTATGTGGTGAAATTTTTACGTGAAGCTGCCCTAGACCCAAAAGTAAAGACCATTAAAATAACGGTATATCGTTTGGCAAACGACTCTCAGGTAGCCGCATGCTTGTCGAATGCCGTAAAAAACGGGAAGCAGGTAACACTGCAAATTGAACTTCAGGCCCGGTTTGATGAGCAGGCAAATATCAGATATGCCGAAGAACTTCAGGCAGAAGGGGTAAAACTCATTTTTGGGGTGCCCGGTCTTAAAGTGCATAGTAAGATTTGTTTGATCGAACGCGAAGAAAATGAGCAATTAAAACGTTACGGTTTTATCAGCACCGGAAATTTTAACGAGTCTACGGCAAGAATATACACCGATTACACTTTGTTCACCGCAAACGAACCCATTTTAAAAGAACTCAATAAAGTATTCGACTTTTTTGAAACGACTTACAAAATAAACAAATACAGACATTTGGTCGTCTCGCCCCACTATACCCAAAAATTTTTCAAAAAATTAATTGACGTAGAAATCGAAAATGCCCAAGCGGGCAAGGAAGCTTTCATCAAGATCAAGATGAACAGTTTTACTTCATATAAAATGATCGATAAATTATATGAGGCCAGCAATGCAGGTGTAAAGATTCAATTGGTGGTACGGGGTATTTGCTGTTTAGTGCCCGGAATTAAAGGAATGAGCGAAAATATAGAAGCTATTAGTGTTGTAGATAAATTTCTTGAACATCCGAGGTTGTTTATATTCTGTAATGGTGGAGACCACAAAATCTATATATCATCAGCCGATTTCATGACCCGAAACTTGGAAAATAGAGTAGAAGTGGGTTGCCCGATTTACGATGAGGAGATTAAACAAGAACTAATTGATACGTTCGATATTTCTTGGAACGATAATGTGAAGGCGCGGGTTTTTAATGAGGCCCAAGACAATGCCTATCGCAAAAACGATAAGCCGAAATTACGTTCGCAGTTCGCGATGTATGATTATTATGTCGAAGAGTTAGGAAACTAGGTGGCAGTAGGCAGTTGCAGTTAGCAATATTTCTTGTCTGAATTCTAGAAGATTCTAAAAAGGTAGTTTTAATCCAAATCTAAAGAGGCTTTTGACGTACATCAAGACCTGTCAGGTGCAGTCTAGTTAATCACAATATATTTTCTTTCTGATTAAATGGTTAGGCACTTTCAGAAATATATTAAACAGTTGACTTTCAGCGTATTAATTCGTAAATTAAGTGAAACAAAACCCCGAATATGAGTCTCTAGCTCTAAAAACGGGGTATTATCTTAATTACGTATGACTAAAATACGCAGATTCGACAAC
>ENA-ORXU01001104-ORXU01001104.1-marine-metagenome-genome-assembly--contig:-NODE-1104-length-24446-cov-4.256022_pt1 | contig 24446 bp, 21 predicted proteins | sample MGYA00237869_ERZ511484 | MGnify/ENA metagenome assembly ERZ511484
GAAGCATCCGGCCAGCTTGCGCTGATCGGTCTGCTGCAATTTGTTCCACTGTTTCTCCTGACGCCATTCACAGGCCTTGCGGCTGACCGGTTCCATCGCCGGAATCTGGGGCGCGCGATGGTCCTGCTGCAATTGTTTTGTGCAGGAACTCTGGCGCTGTTCACCTGGAATGACGCGATCGGTTTGCCAGTATTGTTCACCATCGCTGTTTTCCTAGGGATAGCGCGGGCCTTTGCCGGACCAGCGTTTTCCGCACTTGCCCCCAACCTTGTACCGAAGGCAATTCTGCCTAACGCCATCGCGCTGTCATCGATCTCTTGGCAAGTCGGGATGATCGTGGGCCCGGCTGTTGGTGGTGTAATGTATGAAATTGCGCCCTTCCTGCCCTACGCCATCGCGGCTGCGCTGTTCGGCACATCAATCATTGCGCTGAGCTTTATCGGCGAAGTCCCGCGCGGATCACCGCGAAGTACAGACAAACCCCTGCGCCAAATCCGTGAAGGCCTTGTCTATGTCGTACGCAACAAGATGGTGCTCGGCGCAATCACGCTCGACTTGTTCGCTGTATTCCTTGCCGGAGCGACTGCGCTGTTCCCGGTATATGCGCGTGATATTCTGCAAGTCGGCGCGAGCGGTCTCAGCCAGCTTGCTATGGCGCCTGCAATTGGCGCAGCTTTGACGGCGCTATGGTTCTCCTTCAGCCCGCTGAAGAACAATGTTGGCCCGAAAATGCTGGGCGCTGTGGCGATTTTTGGCGGGGCAACCGTAGTGTTTGGCCTTTCCACCTCCATGCCGCTGTCGCTCGCCATGCTGTTTATTGTCGGCGCAGCAGATATGTTCAGCGTCTATATTCGCCAGTCACTCATCCAATTGCATACCCCTGATGACAAGCGCGGACGCGTTTCGGCGGTTTCGCTGATGACGATCAGCGCCAGCAATGAATTCGGCGATTTCTTCTCTGGCAGCCTCGCCTTCGTGATAGGTCCGGTTGCGGCCGTTGTTGCGGGCGGAACGGGCGCAATTATTACCGTCGCTGCATGGACGGGTTTTTTCCCGGTTTTGCGAACCACGCGGACCTTCGACCCGCCTGAAGAGTTAGAAGATAATACAGCAACCGAACCGACCACTGAATCTGCGAAAGAAGGGGCCTGACCCATGAAGTTCGACAACGTCCTCCAATCCATCGGCAATACGCCGCACATCCGTCTGTCGCGCCTGTTTCCCGACCATGAGGTCTGGGTGAAAAGCGAACGCGCCAACCCCGGTGGCTCGATCAAGGATCGGATTGCGTTGGCCATGGTTGAAAACGCTGAAGCTGCGGGCGATTTGCAGCCCGGAGGAACTATCGTGGAACCCACCAGCGGCAACACCGGTATCGGCCTTGCGATGGTGGCTGCGGTCAAAGGCTACAAATTGATCCTCGTCATGCCGGAAAGCATGAGCCTTGAACGCCGCCGCCTGATGCTTGCCTATGGTGCCAGCTTCGACCTGACGCCAAAGGAAAAGGGCATGAAGGGCGCACTGGAACGCGCTGCAGAACTGGTTGGCACAATCGATGGTGCATGGATGCCGCAGCAATTCGAAAACCCCGCCAATGTTGAAGTGCATACGCGCACGACTGCAAAGGAAATTCTGGCGGACTTCGCTGACACACCGATCGACGTCATGATCACGGGTGTTGGCACCGGCGGGCATTTGACCGGCTGCGCTGAAGAGCTGAAAAAGTCGTGGCCGAACCTGCGTTCCTACGCTGTTGAGCCTGAGCTCTCACCGGTCATTTCCGGTGGTCAGCCAGGCCCTCACCCAATTCAGGGCATCGGGGCGGGCTTTATTCCCGGCAACTTGCATACCCAGTCCATTGACGCCGCGATCGCAGTAGAAGCCGAAGCGGCAAAAGACATGGCTCGCCGCTGCGCTGCGGAAGAGGGGCTGCTTGTCGGTATCAGTTCCGGCGCAACGCTGGCCGCAATAGCCAAGAAGCTGGGCGATTTGGATACAGGCACCCGTGTGCTCGGTTTCAATTACGACACCGGGGAACGTTACCTTTCCGTGCCGGAATTCCTGCCCACAGAATAGCTTTCTGCTCGCGATTGCAGTTCTTTAAGGTTGACGGTGTAATACGCTATTTCACCGTTTGGAACCAAGCTGCATGCGCAACAGCATCGGACATCTTGTGGCTAGCATTGGCCGTGCAGCCCCGTTTGAACGCGGGCGCTGGCGGTTTGGCTCGCTTGCATACATGTTGATAGCGCCAAACGCGCCAGATTGTCGCCGCATAATCACTACCCGCTATGGCTTCACCATGGCGCTGGATCTTCGCCAGTTCGTTGATCGCAGCATTTATTGCACCGGAGACTGGGAACCGCATGAAACGCAGGTCATCCGCCGCATCCTGAAATCCGGCGACACCTTCGCCGACCTTGGGGCGAACATCGGCTATTTCACGCTGCTTGCGGCAGGGATCGTCGGGCCGACAGGTCACGTGCACGCCTTTGAAGCGAATGCAAAGACACACACTCTTTTGCTGGAGAATATCGCGCTCAACTCCGCAACCAATGTGACGGCTCATCTATTGGCCGTGGGCGAGGTACCAGGCAAAGCGGTGATCCATCATCAGGAAGAAGGCAATGCGGGCGGCGATGTAGCGGTGGCGGCCAAGCCCGGGGATACGAGCGCTACCGTGCCGATGGCCCGGCTCGACACCGTCCTGGCTGACCGATCCATCTCCTTGATAAAACTAGACATTGAAGGCGGTGAAGCAAAAGCATTGCGGGGCGCGGAAAAATTGCTCGAGGGCAGCGCGGCACCTGATTTGTTGTTTGAACTCTCGCCGCATTTTCTCAGCAAGAACGGCGATGATGCAGAGGCCATGCTCGAATGGCTGCGCAGCAAGGGATACAGCTTGACGGAGATATACACCCATGTGGGAGACGCCTCGAAAGGGTCGCTCAAGCAAAGCTATTACCACGCATTCAAACGGAGGTGATGCGCGCTAATTCGTTTCATCAGCCGTGAGTCGATCACCTTCGATACGGCGATAGAAACAACTGCGAGCGCCCGTGTGGCAGGCAGGTCCAACAGGGTGGACTTTCAAGACAATCGCATCCTGATCACAATCGACCAGCAATCGGTCCACTTTCAAGATGTTGCCCGATGTTTCGCCCTTCTTCCAAAGCTTGCCGCGGCTGCGCGAGTGGAAATGGGCCTCTCCCGTTGATCGGGTAGCCGCCAGCGCCTCCGCATCCATGAACGCCACCATCAAAATTTCGCCGCTCGACGCATCCTGCACAACGGCACTCAACAAACCTGCGCTGTCAAACTTCGGTAGAAATGATGAGCCCATCTCACAATCACGTTTAGCGTCTTGATCAAATTTAGAGATAATCTAGGCCTTTCCGAAAGGAAAACTGGGTTGCACAACGCAACCACTTTTGTTGCACGATAAACACAGAATTGTGTCAATTTGTATCATATGATAAAAACCGGTATGAACGGAAACCAATAAATGGAAAGAAACTGCTTCGGCTGGACGGGCCGCTGTCGTTTCAGGACACATTGCGTGCCAGGGAATGGGAGGAAACAGGATCGGAGATAACTTCGGCCTGGTTCATGAGGGTTTGAAACTGCCGCGCCGCTGGGGGGTGACGCGAGGTTTCAGCGATTTCGTCACGTGAACGCTCGGGGGGAAACCTCCGGGCGTTTTACGTTTTCGGGCATCACATCATCTCAAACAACCTCGTCCAGAACGCGTGAGAAGCACCCGATCACAACCTTCCCCGCACCCGCTTCTTTCAGCGCGGTAACGCAGGCGTCACTTGTGGCACCGCTGGTGAGCACATCATCAACCAACAGAATGTTCGCTCCCTTAATAGCGCCGCGATGCTTTGGATTGACTGCAATCGCACCCTTAAGCGTCTCGGCTCTTTGCGCTTTGCCCAATCCGCCAAGAGCCGGGGTTGACCGCGTCCGCACCAATCCATCGACAATTAGTTCGAGCTTGCCGGAGTTGCAAATCTCCCGCGCCAACAATGCAGATTGGTTGTAGCCACGCCGCCAAAGCCGAAAGCGATGTAGCGGTACTGGTACCGCCAACCATTGCCCGTCCATTTCCGGCAAGCGCGCTGCAATCAGCCGGGCGAGCATTGGCGCCATCGCAATCCTGCCACCATGTTTGAAAGACAAAACCAGTTTACGCGCAGTGTCATTATACAGCGTGCCTGCCGCAATCCCGTCATGCTTTGGCGGATAGGCAGCACATGGCGCGCAGGTTTGGCCGGATGGCTGCTCTTGCAACTCTACTCCATCCGCATGTGCATCGGTAAAAGGCCGCTGGCAGCGGCGGCACGCTGGCTCTCCCGGAATGGAAAGGGTTTCCCAACAGCTGAAACAAAGGCCTTTCTGCGCGGCCAAGCCTTCTCCGCATATCGGACAACGCGGCGGATAGATCAGATCTACCAGCGGCGCGAAAGTCTCTGAAACAAGGCGGGAAGCTTGCATTGTGGGCTATGCTGCCCTGCAATCAATCTGTAGGCAAGCGACATGGCCACCGCACCTCCGCAGATATTCTCGCGCCGCGCGACCTCGGCCAAATTTGCGCGCGCTTATCGCCGTCTCAATCCGGCAGCTCCGCCTTTTCTGGCCGAGGCGCTGGCTGAAGATGTTTTGGACCGGCTTGCCTTCATACGAATGGAGCCGAAGAAGGCTCTGGTGGTCGGCGATCTGACGCAGAGCATACCGCGCCATTTCGATCGGCAGGGCGCACAAATTGCCGTCGGAAAACTTGGCGAGTTTGACGAAGAACTTCCAGCGCAAGTCGGCGGTTTCGACTTGATCGTCCACCTCCTCGGCCTCGGCCATGTGAACGACCTGCCGGGAGCGCTTATCCATGCACGAGCTGCGATGGCTGAGAACGGTCTGTTCCTCGCCGCATTTCCGGGTGCTGGCAGCCTGCCCGCACTGCGTAAGATTGCCCTGATTGCAGACGGAGACAGGCCAAGCCCGCGCATCCATCCGTTGATCGAGAACCAAGCCGCCGCCGGCTTGTTGCAGCGCGCCGGTTTCAAACGGCAAGTGGTCGATTCCTTCCAGCTAAACCTGAGATACAGCACACTGGACAGGCTGATCGAGGACTTGCGCGACCATGGTCTGACCCGGTCTTTGCGGATTCCCTCAGAGCCTTGGACCCGAAGCACTCTTGAGCGAGCCAGAGCGGCATTCGATGAGATGCGCGATGCCGAGGGTAAAGTCGCAGAGACTATTGAAATGCTTGTCCTGACAGGTTGGCGTTAGGCGTTTCGCAAAGCAGCCTGCGCTGCCGCCAAACGCGCGATCGGCACGCGGTAAGGAGATGCGCTGACATAATCGAGACCGACTTTCTCGCAAAACGCGATGCTTTCCGGGTCTCCGCCATGTTCGCCGCAGATGCCCAGCTTTAGTTCTGACGAAGTCACCCTGCCCCGCTCTGCTGCGAGCTCAACCAGCTGACCAACGCCGTCAATGTCCAGGCTGACGAAGGGATCGCGGGCGTAGATGCCCTGCTCTACATATGGCCCCAGGAAACGTCCGGCATCATCCCGGCTAACGCCCAGCGCAGTCTGTGTCAGATCATTCGTTCCAAAGCTGAAGAAGCGCGCTTCATGCGCAATTTCGCCCGCCATCAAAGCTGCGCGGGGCAATTCGATCATCGTACCGACCAGATACTCGACCCGGGCACCCTTTTCGGCAAAGACTTCTTCCGCAGCCTGGTCGACCAGCTTGCGCAGGATTTCGAGCTCCTTGCGCGTTGCTACCAGCGGTATCATCACTTCTGGCACGACGGGATCGCCGCCCTCGGCTGTCACTTCGCAAGCAGCTTCAAAGATGGCGCGCGCCTGCATCTCATAGATTTCGGGAAAAGTGATGCCAAGGCGGCAGCCGCGGTGGCCCAGCATGGGGTTAAATTCATGCAATTCGTTCGCGCGCCGTTTCAGATGATCTACTGCAACGCCCAGATCGCTTGCCAATTCGGCAAACTCCTCGTCACGTGTCGGCATGAATTCATGCAGCGGCGGATCAAGTAGGCGGATGGTGCATGGCAGGCCCGCCATCGTACGGAATATCTCGGCAAAATCGCCGCGCTGTTCTGGCAGCAGCCGCGCCAAAGCTGTGCGCCGACCGGCTTCATCATCGGCAAGGATCATGGCGCGCACGGCGCTGATCCGGCCTGCATCGAAGAACATGTGTTCCGTGCGACAAAGTCCGATGCCTTCTGCGCCGAACCCGCGTGCGGTGCTGCAATCGGCAGGCGTTTCGGCATTAGTACGCACGCCCATGCGGCGGTGTTTGTCAGCCCATTCCATCAGCACGCCGAAATCGCCATCAAGCGCTGGTTCTATCGTGGGCACGCGCCCCGCAATAATCTCGCCCTTGGCCCCGTCCAGCGTGATGACATCGCCTTCTTTCAGCTCCTGATTGCCGATGCGCAAAGTGCGGTTGGCAAGATCGATGGAGACGGCGGACGCGCCGGAAACGCACGGGCGCCCCATCCCGCGCGCCACCACGGCTGCGTGTGACGTCATGCCGCCGCGCGCCGTCAGAATGCCCTTGGCCGCGTGCATGCCGTGAATGTCTTCCGGGCTGGTTTCGACACGGACCAGAACAACAGCCTCCTCGCGCCCGGCCCACAGCTCTGCCGTATCGGCATCCAGAACGATCTTGCCTGATGCTGCACCGGGAGACGCCGGAAGCCCCTTTGCCAGCACGTTGCGCGGTGCGTCAGGGTCCAATGCAGGGTGCAGCAGCTGATCAAGCGCCATCGGATCGACGCGCAGGATCGCGGTTTCCTCGTCAATCAGGCCTTCGCCTGCCATATCGACTGCCATCTTGAGCGCCGCCTTGGCGGTCCGCTTGCCAGAACGGGTTTGCAGCATCCAAAGCTTGCCGCGCTCCACGGTAAATTCGATGTCCTGCATATCTTTGTAGTGGTTTTCGAGCAGGTCGAACACGCGCGCCAGTTCACCGTAAGCCTCTGGCATGGCTTCTTCCATGCTTGGCAATTCTGCGCCTGCGGCCTCTCGGCGGGCTTTGGTCAGATATTGCGGCGTGCGAATGCCCGCGACCACATCTTCGCCCTGCGCATTGACCAGCCATTCGCCGTAATAGGCGCGTTCGCCGGTGGAAGGATCGCGGGTGAACGCCACGCCTGTCGCGCTTGTTTCGCCCATATTGCCAAATACCATGGCCTGCACGTTTACCGCCGTGCCCCAGTCACCGGGAATGTTGTTCAAGCGGCGGTAAACCTTGGCGCGGTCTGCATCCCAGCTGTCGAAAACGGCGGCGATGGCGCCCCACAATTGCTCATGCACATCCTGCGGAAACGGAGCGCCGCGCTCTTCATCCACGATGCCTTTATATTTGGCGACCAGCTCCTGCAGATCATCTGCGGAAAGTTCGGTATCGGTAAAATAGCCACGGTCTTCCTTGGCAACTTCCAGCGCTTCCTCGAAGAATCCATGATCGACACCCAGCACAACATCGGAATACATCTGGATGAAGCGGCGATAGCTGTCCCATGCAAAGCGCGGATCGCCGCTTATTGCGGCCAGGCCTTCGACTGTTGCGTCGTTCAGACCGAGGTTCAGCACCGTGTCCATCATGCCCGGCATGGAAACGCGCGCGCCAGATCGGACAGATACAAGCATCGGGTCCGCCGCATCGCCGAAATTCTTACCCACAGCGCGTTCGATATGGGTGAGAGAGCCGGCGACATCGGCGCGCAATTTGTCTGAAAAGGCCTCGCCATCATTCAGATAACGCACCGATTCTTCAGTGGTGATGGTAAAGCCGGGAGGGACCGGCAGGCCGATGCCCGCCATTTCCGCAAGATTTGCGCCCTTGCCCCCTGTCACAGTCTTGTCCTTTTGCCGGGGGTCGTCATGCGCCGCGCCGCCGCCGAAATTATAGACTGTGTTCATGTGCAAAGCCGCTTTCCTGAATTATTTGGGTGACAAAGGTGACACCCTGTAACTGTCAACTATCGCTTCTAAACCAATGTATTGTTTCACCAAACTCCGCTGAGATGCCGGGTGACAGTTTGCGCGGAAAAATTGGAGATTACCCTTCGATCTTAGAGAAGTCGGCAACATTGTGAACTGCCGCACGGAAGCGTGCAAGGAGAGCAAGCCGCGATGTCCGCTTGACGGAGTTATCATCATTCACTGTCACTTCCTCAAAGAACGCATCGATCGGCGCACGAAGGGTGGCTAGCGCGGCCATCGCTGCGGCAAAATCTTCTTTGGCAATGGCAGCAGCAGCCTGCGGCTCAGCCCCGTCAAGCGCATCGATCAGCGCCTTTTCGGCCACTTCGGGCGTGTAGGAAAGCTGAGCGGGGGCATCATCCTGCGCGGCGAAGTCTTCCTTCTTGAGGATATTGGCGGCGCGCTTGTAACCGGCGAGGAGGTTGGCGCCGTTTTCGGTTTCGATGAAGGCTTGGAGGGCATGGACGCGGGCGAGCAGACGGACGAGATCGTCCTCACCACCGAGCGCGAATACCGCGTCGATAAGGTCGTGGCGCACGCCTGCTTCGCGTTGTTGGACTTTGAGGCGGTCAGCGAAGAAATCGAGCAAATCGTAGCCATTGGTGAAAGCGCTTTCTAAAAGGTCATCAAGATCTTTCCCCTTAGAGCTATCAATGTCATCGCTCATGATCACGACTGCCTCGCCTACCATGCTTTCCATGGTTCCCAGGTCTGCCGTCACCGTGCCATACCAAGATGGTTCGATACGAATTGAGAGAGCTGCAATTGCTTTGGGGTCCTTTGTATCGCTGCTTTCTATACGTTCATGGATCGCGTCACGCTGGTAGCGATCAAATGCAGACCACAGGAAATGAGACAGTTGAACACCGAAAAGTCTGTTGCTTGCTAGGCGGATCTCGTTCGAAGCTAAAAGATTCACCACACCGAGTGCAGCCCTTCGCAACGCAAATGGATCCTTTGATCCTGTCGGTTTTTCCTTGATTGCAAAAAAGCTGAAGAGCGTATCAAACTTATCCGCCAGCGACACGGCCACCGTCACCGGAGCAGTCGGCACATCATCGCCCTGCCCCACTGGCTTGTAGTGGTCGCGGATCGCGTCGGCGACTTCGTCCGGCAGTCCCTCTGCGCGGGCGTAATAGCCGCCCATCAAGCCTTGCAATTCGGGAAACTCGCCGACCATTTCGGTGACCAGATCGGCCTTGCAAAGACGCGCGGCCTGTTCGGCTAGGTCAGCATCGCCATCGACGATGCCTTCCTCGCAGAGCCAGCGGGCCAGCTTTGCCACACGCTCGACTTTATCGGCCACGGTTCCCAGCTTCTCGTGGAATGTAATCCGCTCAAGCTTCTGAGCGTGCTTCACAAGCGTGGTCTTGCGGTCCACCTCCCAGAAGAACCGCGCATCGCTCAGCCTTGCAGCCAGCACCTTGCGGTTGCCGTCCACCACCACTGCCGGATCAACCGGATCAATGTTGGCGGTGCAGATAAAGGCGTTTGCGAGTTTGCCCTGCGCGTCTTCGCACACAAAATACTTCTGGTTCACCCGTGCGGTCAGCTGAATGACTTCGGGCGGAACACCGAGGTAATCTTCCTCGAAATGGCCGAGCAGCGGAACTGGCCATTCGGTCAATCCAGCGTTTTCGATCACCAGACCTTCGTCCTCGACCAAAGTCAGCCCAGCATCCGAAGCGGCTTTTGCAGCGCCCTCCCGGATCATCGCGGCGCGCTCTTCGTGATCGACGATCACATGGGCGGCGCGCAGCTTCATCGCGTAATCGTCTGCATTGCCAATGGTAATGTCGCCGGAATGGTGGAACCTGTGACCCAGCGTGACCGCGCCGCTCGTCACGCCGTGCACTTCGCATTCGACGATTGTATCGCCCAGAAGCGCCAGAATGCCGGACAGCGGCCGCACCCATTTCAGGCTTTCGGTGCTGATGGAGGCTTCTCCCCAGCGCATCGACTTGGGCCAGCTGAAATCGCGGATGATCGCAGGGATGGCTTCGGCCAGCAGGCCTGTCATCGCCCTGCCCGGCACATTCTTCACCGCGAAATATGTCTCGCGCCCTTTGATGTCGCGCACTTCAAGATCGCCGCGCTCGACGCCCATCTTGCGGCAAAACCCGTCCACAGCCTGATCAGGGGCAGCAACCGGCGGCCCCTTGGCCTCTTCGCTGACAGCTTCGGTCGCATCGGGCAGATCGCGGGCAATCAGCGCAAGACGGCGCGGCGTGGACCAGATGGTGAGGTCGCCAATGGCGACACCGGCGGCATCCATTTCGCGGCGGAACAGCTTTTCCAGCTCTTTGCGGGCACCGGCCTGCATCCGTGCGGGAATTTCTTCGGAGCGAAGTTCTAGAAGAAAGTCACTCACAGCGACCACTCCGGATATTTGGCCTGCCACTCGGGCGCCATGACTTCAGCGTATTTCTCACAAGATCCGCGCGCCAGATCACGAACGCGGGCCATGTAGCTGGCGCGTTCCTGCACGCTGATCACGCCGCGCGCTTGCAGCAAGTTGAACACATGGCTGGCCTCTACCGCCTGCTCGTAAGCGGCAATGGGAACGTCATTGGCGATGGCGTTCTGGCATTCCGCCTCTGCCTTGGAGAACAGATCGAACAGCGCATCAGTGTCCGCGACTTCAAAATTCCACTTAGACATCTGCTTTTCGTTTTCGAGGAAGACCTCGCCGTAACTCACTCCCTGCCCGTTGAAATCAAGATCGTACACGCTGTCGACGCCTTGAATATACATGGCGAGCCGTTCCAGCCCGTACGTCAATTCGCCGGCGACGGGCTTACAATCAAACCCGCCCATCTGCTGGAAATAGGTGAACTGGGTGACTTCCATCCCGTCGCACCACACTTCCCAGCCAAGGCCCCACGCGCCCAGCGTTGGCGATTCCCAATCGTCTTCCACAAATCGGATGTCGTGTTTCAGCGGATCAATCCCGATCACTCCCAGGCTTTTCAGGTAAAGCTCCTGAATGTCAGGCGGACTTGGTTTCAGGATCACCTGATACTGGTAGTAATGCTGGAGGCGGTTTGGGTTCTCACCATAGCGCCCATCAGTCGGGCGGCGGCAAGGCTGCACAAAGGCGGCATTCCACGGCTCTGGCCCAAGCGCGCGCAGAGTGGTCGCGGTGTGAAAAGTTCCAGCGCCCATACGCATGTCATAAGGTTGCAGGATCAAACAGCCCTGCGCGCTCCAGAAATCATGCAAGGCAAGGATCATGTCCTGAAATGAAGATTGGGGCTTACGTTCCATGGTGCGGCGCAGTGCCTTATGCCTTTCAAACCGTCAATGGCCCGTAAATGCTGGCCACTTATCCAGCTTGACAGCACGAGGGATTGGCGGCTCAAATGCCTTGTATGATGTCGCAATTTTTACAACGAACAATGGCGCGCACTGCTGCCGCTTTGGCTCCCTTGCTTCTTGCCCTGCCCTTGGCAGCGCAATCAACGATTCCGGACGCCTACGAATTCACACAGGATTACGAGCCATCACCGGCAATCTGGGAAGTGTCGGATGAGGATACTACGATCTACCTCCTCGGCACGATCCACGCATTGCCGCGCGGCTTTCGCTGGCGCAGTGAACGGTTGAACGAGATCATAGAAACAGCAGATGTTCTGGTCGTGGAAACCAGCGAGTTCTCGTCAAACCCCGATCAGATTGATCTTGACGCCAAATTGATGGCGCGGGTTGCGAACAGGTTGCCAACTTCAAGCCGCCTTTCTGCCACAGCAGACACGCGGTGGCGTGAATTGGTCGGCATGTCCGGCATGGATTTCAGGACAATCGATACAATGCCTGTGATGCTGGGCTTATTGACGCTTGGAATGACGGGCGGCGATGTTCAGCTATCCTCCACCCTGTACGGCGTCGAAACCGTGCTTGAGCGTGAATTTATCAGCCGCGACCGCCCTATTGAATCGATCGAGGATTCAAATGGCGTGATGTACAGCCTGCTGCGGCTAGACAATTCCGAGATCATCGGAGAGCTCGATTCCAGCCTGGCCGAGTGGGATGGCAAATCCCTGATGGAGTTTTTCGACGAGGAACATGTTGAAAGTTACGGCGATGCCTATTGGATAGCAGAGCACAATTGGGCTCGCGGTATCGTTGCGGAGAGCTTTGATGTGGGCCTTGGCAGCGGCGCGATTGGCCGCGCATTCGATTACAATCTGCTGGACCGGCGCAACGAGGCATGGGCTGTTTGGCTGGAACAGCGGCTAGAGCGACCGGGAACCGTGCTGCTGGCCGTGGGCGCGGGGCATTTTGAAGGCGATGGCTCGGTGCTCGATATGCTTGAAGCTAGAGGGCTGGAAGCCACGCGAATCGATTAACGCGAGGCTGAGCTCGATTGGCGGTTGAGCGTGGCGGATCGCATCGATTCTTAGCCACGATCGGTCATGCGGGTCCGCATCGCGTGAACCAGACGCGCTCTCTGCTCGCTTAATTTCGAGTTCCTAATACACTGATTTATCGAGGTATATCGAGCGCGAAGTCGTGCCAAAATGCCTTTCTGTCAGGTCTTGTTGACATCGTCAGCCTCACCGGACATAAAGTAAGGGCACCCTGACACAAAGGAAGGTTGGCGAGACACTGAATTCAAGAATAGGACACTGACAGTGCGCAAGACGCTCATCGCCCTCGCCAGCATCACCACCGTTCTGGCTTTCCCTGCCGCCGCGCGGAACGCCAATGACAGCGTGACGATCACAGTTCAAACGGACGACCTTGATCTGACATCTGTCGCCGACCAGTCGCGTCTGGATAACCGCGTCGAAATCGCAATCCGCCTTGCCTCTATCGAGCTTTCGATCGAAGCATAATGCCAATCGGCAAGGGGACGGCTCACCCCCCCAAACGTTTCCCCCGAACTTCAGCAGCCGTCCCCGCAGCCGCATTCTTTTCTACAGATTTTCCCAAGGACTATTTGCCATGCAATTCTCTATCACTCCGCGCACAGTTCTCGCTATTCTCGGCGCAGTCGTGCTGGCCTATTTCGCTGGATACGGTCTCGGAAATGTCAGCGCAAAAACGTACATGCAGCTGACCGCCGAGACCCCCGCTTCCCTCAGCAATTGGTAAGCTAACCAGAACGTCTCTCGCCGCAGCGTCTACCCTAAGACTGCGGCGAGGGGCACCGAAGACACGAAAGAAAGCACTGACTTGGCCACTGCAAAAATCCGCAAAAACCGCGGCCCGTTGGATCTCTCAATGGGAGTTGTCGGGCTGATAGCGATTGTCGCCCTGATGGCGAACATGGCCGGGGAATTCCTGCCTGCAATCAATGTCATGGCTGTGATTGTGCTGCTGATATCTTTGGTGACGATGTTCTTTACCCGGCGCAGCGATGAATACACGCAGGGCCTCTGGTCCTCTGGCGCAAACGCCGCCTTTGCCGTGATCGTCGCTTGGCTGTTTGTCGCACCGTTTGTTGAAGGCGTTTGTGATTGTTACATGAGCGTCCGCAGCGGGGCTTTAACCGAAATGGATTTGCCGACGGAAGGCGCCAGCGCTGTGTCGGTCCTAGCCTTCTACCTCGTCTTTAACATCAAGCGCGTGGCTGGAGCATTCTGATGAGCGGCTGGCTTGCGAGTTATTTCTTTTACCACTTGCGGGGGAAGTTGGATGAATAACCGCCTGAAAGTCTTGCGCGCCATGCGCGATTGGAGCCAGGCAGAGCTTGCCGGACGGCTCTATGTTTCCCGCCAGGCTGTGAATGCGATTGAGACGGGCAAGCACGACCCTTCCCTACCGCTCGCCTTTCGCATCGCACGCCTTTTTGAAATGCCAATTGAGGAGGTCTTCGATGACGGACACGAATAAGACCAGACTGTCTGGCGAACACCATATACAATCGCGGCGTTGGCAATCATGTTGGTCGCAACCGGGATTGTCTACGGCCTGAGAAAACTCAATTTTCGCTAATCTGCTTTCTATTTCACACACAATTTGAGAGGAATACCCAATGCTAAAGAACCTAATCATGTCCGCCTCCGCAATCGCCCTTTCGGCCTGCGCATTCCCGTCGTCTACGCTCGCGCAGGATCATGTCGAGCATGAGGGCCATGAAGGCCATGCAATGCACACAGAAGCTACTGCAGGCGGCCCTGCGCTGTGGCGCGTGAGCGATGAAGACACCACGATTTACCTGTTCGGCACGATCCACATCCTGCCCGAAGGTCTGGACTGGCTGAAGCCAACCGTCGAAAATGCGCTGGTCAGCTCCGATCAGTTCGTCAGCGAAATCGATACGAGCTTGATTCCTGAATATGATCCGGCTTCGGGCGATCCTCCCCCGCCAGAAATCATGGAAATCGCGCAGATGCAGATGGGTCTCGCCCAGCTGACCACTGGCGGCACATTGCGTGACCTTATGACTGACGAAGATCGCGCTGAATACGAAGCCGCAATGACGGGTTTCGGCCTGCCCGAAGCCGCGTTTGACGGTTTTGAGCCATGGTTCGCTATTATGACGCTGGGCCAGGTCGCCTTCATGCAGGCGGGTCTTGATCCATCGAACGGTGTCGAGCGTCAGCTTGATCACCTGATCGAAGGCAAGGAGCGCGCGGCGTTTGAAACCATTGCTCAGCAGATGGGCTTCTTTGATAGCCTGCCAATGCAATCACAGCTGACGATGCTTGATGAATCGGTTGAAAGCTTTGGCGACATGGAAGAAATGTTCAGCATGATGGTGACCGAATGGGTCGAAGGTGATCCGGAAGGTCTCGCCGCCGTTATTAATGATGAAATGGCCGCAGACCCTGTCCTTTACGATGCGCTTTTGACTCAGCGGAATACCGCTTGGGCAGGCTGGATTGATGACCGGATGGACCAACCCGGCACCGTGTTCATTGCGGTTGGCGCTGGCCACCTTGCCGGTGAAAGCAGTGTGCAAGACCTGCTCGCTGAACGCGGCATCACCACCGAACGGGTCGAATACTGATCCGTTTCGCACCTTTGATCGCTGGGGCGCTGTGGCTGACAAGCTGCGGCGCCCTTGGTGATTCCAGTGAGGACATGCCTCCGCCCTCCCCAGCCTTGTGGGAAGCGGTGGGGCCGCAGGGGGAGCGGGCGTGGCTGTTTGGCACCATTCATGCGCTGGCCGATGGCACCGAATGGCGCACTCCGGCGCTGGAAGAAGTGCTGGCCGAAACTGACTTGCTGATGGTCGAGATCGGCGATTTGAGCGATCGCGAAGATGCAGCCGAAGCGTTTCAAAGCCGCGCCTTCGATGTCGGCCTGCCGCCCATTATGGAGCGCGTTTCTGCTGAAAAGAGGGACGTTCTTGTCGGCGCGCTAGCCGCAGCTGACATTGACCCCGACGCCCTTGTTCACACAGATACTTGGGCAGCAGCAATGCAATTGGGCAATGCCGCGCGCTGTTCCAATGCAGCCAACGGGGTGGATCGCGCACTGATCGCTCAATTTGAAGAACCGCGGTCGCTGGAAAGTTTTGAAAGCCAGTTCGCCGCATTTGATAATTTACCAGATGATGCGCAGTCCGATCTGCTGGTCAGTGTTGCCGAAGAAAGCGATTGCCGCGCTGGAATAGCGCGCAGGGCAGCGTGGCTGGCAGGCGATCTGGATTCGATTGAGAATTCGCTACTCACCAGCTTTCGCGGCAATGATGCGCTGCAAAAGGCGCTCGTGGATGATCGCAACGCGCTTTATGCAGAGCAGGTTGTGGCTTTTCATGCCGCGAACACGGAAACAGACCTGCTGGTTGCCGTTGGCGTGGGTCATATGCTTGGCGAGACCGGCCTTCCAGACCTGCTGCAACAAAACGGCTACACCGTCACTCGCATACAATAGTTGCAATTCGCGCCGCTCCTGCTAGACGCGCGCCTCCCCTGTCATGGTCATCCCTGGAGGCGTGGTGGAGGGAGTATATCAATCTATTGAAAGGCAAGTCTTATGAGCGAAGCTCTTAAACTGACGGCCGAGTTGCGCGAAAGGGCTGGCAAGGGAGCCTCCCGTGAGCTGCGTCGCAATGGCCGCGTTCCCGCTGTAATCTACGGCGGCAAGGAAGAACCAACTACCATCCACCTGGAAGAGAAGGCGCTGGTCAAAGCTTTGATGACCGGTCACTTCATGAACTCCATCGTGATGGTCGATGCGGGCGGCTCTACCATCCGTACCATTCCAAAGGATGTGGCGCTTGATCCTGTGAAGGATCGCCCAATCCATGTGGACTTCCTGCGGCTTGCCAAGGGCTCCAAGATTGTCGTCGACATCCCCGTGGTGTTCATCAACGAAGAAGAGAGCCCCGGCCTCAAGAAGGGCGGCGTTATCAACGTTGTGCGTCACGACCTGGAACTCAACTGCGATGCGGACAAAATCCCCGGCCAGATCGAAATCGATGTTACCGGCCTCGAAGTCGGCGATTCGATCCACATCAGCTCCGTTACTCTTCCAGATGGTGCCGAAAGCGCTATTACAGATCGTGATTACACCATCGCCACAATCGTTGCACCATCTGCGCTGAAGCGTTCGGAAGGTGAAGACGGTGATGATGAAGATCAGACCGGCGAAGACATGGAGGCAGGTGAAACTGCCGCGACCGAACAGGGTCCCGATGCAGACGCCGCCAAGGAACAGGAAGACAAGAGCTAATCTGACGCTTTTCAGTCTTTACGATTACAGCAACGCCGGCTCCTCACAGGGCCGGCGTTTGCATTTGCGGAAACGCCGTTTAGAGGGTTTGCCATGCAAATTTGGGTTGGCCTTGGAAATCCCGGTCCGCAGTATGCGATGCACCGGCACAACGTAGGCTTCATCGTCTGCGATCTGCTGGCTGACATGTATGACTTCGGCCCCGTCCAGAAGAAATTCTCAGGCTGGACACAGGAAGGCCGCATCGGCGGCGAGAAAATCCTGCTGCTGAAGCCAGCGACCTTCATGAATGAAAGTGGGCGCAGCGTCGGGGAAGCTTTGCGCTTTTACAAGCTGCCCGTCGAAGACCTCACTGTCTTTCATGACGAGCTTGATCTTGAGCCGTTCAAGATCAAGGTGAAGCTAGGCGGCGGCCATGCCGGTCATAATGGTCTGCGCTCCATTGACCAGCACTGCGGCGCAGATTTTCGCCGCGTGCGCATCGGCATCGGCCATCCGGGGCACAAGGACCGTGTACACGGCCATGTGCTTGGCAATTATGCGAAGTCCGAAATGGATGGGCTGGCCGCTATGCTGGGCGCCATCGGCGCGGAAGCGGAGTGGCTTGCGAAAGGTGATGACGCGCGTTTTATGAGCGATATCGCGCTGCGGATGCAGGACTAGCGCGAGTTATCCTCGTGCGGCCAACGCTGCGAGCTCGCGATCAATCGGCTGCGCATCGGCGCGGTTGGCAATAGGCCGCATAACGCTGCGCGCCTGCGCATGTTCATCCAGTTCAATCAGAATGCGGGCAAATATCCGCGCATAGGCTGCATTGTCGGGATAGCGGCGGCTGAGCGGCGCAAGCTGTGCCCGTGCCTGTTCAAACTGCCCCAGTTCCAGCAGCGTCTGACCATACAGGCCCCGCGCATTGTCATGCTCTGCAACGGCCGTTTCGTTCTGCTGCAACAGATCACGCGCTGCCTGCCAATCACCTTCATATGCTTGCAGGCTGGCGGTAAGATAGATGAATTCTATGTCCTGCGGATAGGCCGTGCGGCCACGCTGGATAAGATCGGGGATCAGATCAATACGGCCAAGTTTGTCCAGCTCTGCAATCGCGCCAAGCAGCGCGGGACGATCTGTGGGCGTCAGCTCAAGGATCGCCAGATAGGCACGCGATGCCAAATTTGGCTGCCCGTCAAGCTGAGCAAGGCGTGCGGAAACAAACAGTGTCTCGATACTGCCAGGCGACAATCGCTGTGCCTGACCAACTGCAAAGCGGGCTGCGTCTGCATTCCCGTGTGACAAATGATGGCTTGCCTCCGCAACGTACAGCTTGCGCTTGTCGCCTTCCGCTTCACGGCCTCTCAAGAAAGCAGCTTCGGCCTCAGCACGCTTGCCCGACATGTTTGCAGCAAGAGCGCGAAGACGCCAACTATCGGCATTTCCTTCCCCTTCGAGCACGCCCAAAGCCAGCTGATGCTCCCCCATTTGCAGCAAAGCTTCTGCTTCGATCAATTTGACATCGGCAGGCGTACCGCCAGCGGATTCCAACCGCTCCAGCGTGGCAGGAACATCAGCCCCCAGCCCCATCGCAAGTTGAATGCGCGCAAGCAATTCCAGCGCCACGGGATCAGAGCCGTTATCCTGCAAGGCGCGCAAGACATCCTCTCGCGCGGCGTGATAATTCTGTGCGGCGAACGCTTCGCGCGCTTGCTCCATGGGATCGGGCGCGATCAGCGAACATGCACCAAGGCCGCCAGCCATCAGTCCGGCGAGAACCACGGAAGTGAGGAGTTTTGTCTTCATCGCATCAGCCTTTATAGGCAAACCGCAAATTTTCGGTGAAGCTTTGCCGGCTGAACCATTTCGGGAAGTTTGCCGCTGCAAGTGTTGCCTACTGGCAAAACCGGTCGGTGCCAGCTAAGGCGCGGGCAAGGCGCTGTTGCGCAAGTTTCAATTGACCAAAGGTAAATGATCCATGGGATTCCGCTGCGGGATCGTCGGCCTGCCCAATGTAGGCAAGTCCACCCTCTTCAACGCTCTTACTGAAACGCAGGCGGCGGAAGCTGCCAATTACCCGTTTTGCACGATTGATCCCAATGTCGGGCAGGTCTCTGTTCCCGATGAGCGGCTCGATAAAATTGCAGCCATTGCCAAAAGCGCGAAGGTCATCCCAACGCAATTGGGCTTCGTCGATATTGCGGGCCTTGTGAAAGGCGCCAGCGCGGGTGAAGGACTGGGCAACCAGTTCCTCGGCAATATCCGTGAAGTTGATGCGATTGTGCATGTGCTGCGGTGCTTTGAAGATGACGACATTCAGCATGTCGCCAATAAGGTAGACCCGATTGCCGATGCAGAGGTGGTCGAAACCGAGTTGATGCTGTCTGATCTGGAAAGCTTGGAAAAGCGCGTCGACAATGCTGCCAAACGCGCCACAGCCGGTGACAAGGAAGCCAAGGCATTGGCCAGCGTATTGGGGCAGGCGCTGGAGCTGCTGCGTGATGGCAAGCCTGCTCGCCTGACAAAGCCCAAGGATGACGAAGAAGCGCGTCTGTTCGAACAGGCGCAGCTGCTCACGGCAAAACCGGTGCTTTACGTCTGTAATGTCTCGGAAGATGAGGCCGCCAATGGCAATGCGCTGTCGGAACTGGTGTTTGCCAAGGCCGCGTCTGAAGGGGCGCAGGCGGTGGTTGTCTCTGCCGCAATCGAATCAGAACTGGTCGAAATGCCAGCGGAAGATCGCGCCGAATTCCTGACCGAACTTGGGCTTGAGGAAAGCGGACTTGCCCGCGTTATCCGCGCCGGTTACGCGCTGCTTGGCCTGAAGACATTCTTCACCGCTGGCCCCAAAGAATCGCGCGCTTGGACTTTCCCGGATGGTGCCCTCGCCCCGCAGGCAGCTGGTGAAATTCACACTGACTTCGAGAAGGGTTTCATCCGCGCAGAGACCATCGCTTATGATGATTTCGTCGGCCTTGGTGGTGAGAATGCTGCGAAGGAAGCCGGGAAACTGCGCCAGGAAGGCAAGCAATATGTTGTGCAGGATGGTGACATCCTGATGTTTAAGTTCAACGTGTAACGCTTGCCTGTTCAGGCTTGCGGCGGAAAAGCTTGCGGAAAGGTGTAATCAGCGCCGCCGCAAGCACCAGCAACGCAATCCCGATGGGCTGCGCCAACTTTATGAGCAGCGCCAGAACGCCCACGTTTTTGGCCACAGCCACGCCCACACCTGTCGCGACCAGTCCGGCTACACCGTAACCCGCGACCATATCGCGCTCTTCATCAAAGTCGGAATAACGGGATCCGGGATTGAACACGCCACGGCGCGACAGGTCCTGCGCCCCCGCACGGATTTCGGGCAACTGGTCCATCTCGCCAACCACGTTCATGCTCAGCACGCCGTGCCGCCCCAGAAGGCGCAGATCGTAATGCAGGGCATGCGGCCCGCCGTCGAAAAAGCGCAGTTCGCGGCCCCATGAGACAGTATTGGCAACACTGTCATGCTGCGGTTCTTGCGCCCAACCCATGATCTGCACCTGCGGAAATCCATCGGCGCGGCGCTGGGCATTCAATTCACGGGCGTCTGCCTGCATCTGCGCCAAAAGCCCGTCATAGTCGGCATCGCGCGCATCATCGCTCGCAACCCAACCAATTGGCTCCCACGTAACGATGGCGCCCCATGATCGCTGATCGGGCGTGGCATCAGCAGGCATGATGATGCCCAGTACACCGTCAGCTTCGGAAGGCGGGTTTTCCCACATATCGACAAGAATAGTGCGCGCGTCCGCAGGTCCGTAGAAGTGGTAGGCATCGCCAAGATCGACCACGGCATCCGCCTCGGTCAGCGAAACACGGCCAGTCTCTGGCGAAAGCGCGCGCATGCCGCCGCTCACCGGTTGCGCATTGGCCGGCGCAATGATGAGCACAAGCGCTAGAATGGCGATTATGAGACGTCGCATAGACGCGTGCTTAGCGCAGAAGGTTTACCGCTTGGTGCACATCGCCAATAAAAAGGGCGGAAGAGGCCCGTAGCCGCTCCCGCCCCGATTAATTGAAGACATTTACGCTTAGATAGCGCTAAGACCTTCGACATATTGTGCCCACAGTGCCGCGATCGGTGCGCGCTCGCCGGTGACTGCGGAGAATGTGGTCAAAGCCGCAGCATGGTTGCCCTGCATCACCTGATTGATGCCGATGCCCATGCGTGCATCGTTCGCATCAAAGCCACGCTCCAGCGCGAGGGAATACATCTGCTCGGCACGCGCAAAGTCATCCATGGAAAATAGAACTTCGCCTGCATTTATGGCATCCAGTCCATCACCACTCCGGCCTTCGGAGACGATCCTCTCAATGCCGCTGCGATCAACCGATGCGCGTGAGTTGGCAATGCCTCTGACCTCAACATAGTACGGATCACCAGATGTAAACTGGCCCTGTTCAATGCCAGTTTGCAAAGCCGCTAGCACTTCAATTGGCATGAGGCGCGGATCAATCGTCTCGATATAATCAACGATGTCCGAACGATCGACCAGCGCGTTATTGAGTGACATCAGCCGGTACAAATCGACATGCGCATCTTCGGATACGTCGAGCGTCTGGCTCATAATCCGCAATCCATCCTGCCAAGAACGCTCGCTCGGATTGGTTTGGATCAGCTGCAAAATCGTGCCGAGCGCTTCGGTGGTCATGTTGTTTTCATATTCGAACTGCAAGATATTGCGCAGCCATGCTTCTCGCACTGGAGTACCATCTGCGTTTGCCGAAGCGATTGCACCACTCAAATAGTCATAGGCACCACGCTCATCGCCTGCATCTGTATAGCTACGCGCTATCAGATTGATGATGTCGACGCCTTCTTGCGAAAAGCCCGCTTCCAAAGCCGCATTCAAATGATGGCGAGCGGCGGGATAATCCTGCGCTTCAAAGGAAAAGTTTCCGGCATACCAGTTGAACAGGCCAACCTGTTCTGCAGGCACAAGCCCGCTTTCAAGCCGAAGTGTAAGGCCCTGACGCTGAACTTGACGATCGGACAGGGAAGTGCCGATGTTCAGGATCAGGTTTCCGGCCAGGTCGCGGTCACGGTTGTTCTCAATCGCGGCTATCAGCGCGGGGATCATCGCGCGAGCAGCTTCAAAGTCAGCCGTTTCGCCCTGAACGAGTGGGACCACCGGACCGTAGGTTTCGCGGAAACCGGCCGACGGATCGGGCAGTTCCTGAGCTACGGCAGCGTCAGATGACACCGCTGTTGACGCCACGCCAACACCGCCAACAAGAGCGACTGCAAGAGCAAGACTTGCCACCGTAGAGCGGACTGGCTTGCGACGGGTAGTGCGAGTGGCGAAAAACATGATGATTATCTCTCCAAAAATAAGGTGATCGTGCAGACATTGCCGTCACAACCAAGCGAGCGGTTTGCATTAAGAACGCTCGACATTGCAAATATGTCCTACAAACATCCCGCTGAATGGGGTTTTAACGTAAATGTAAAACCACCTGACCCGCATTGCACTGTTGCGGCTTCTGTCATGCAAGTGGCCCGTGTGGAAAAGCGCGATTTTCTCCCCATCTGAAATAGGCGAAATGCTGGCGCTTAAGGGCCCGATCCCCTAGGTTTTCAAGCCAATTGGAACAGTAATGGATATACAATTTCAGTGAGCGACGAGACCGATAATCTCACGCCGCCAGCGGCACCCGAAATCTTTGGACGCATCGACATCGTCGATGAGATGAAAACCAGCTATCTTGATTACGCGATGAGCGTGATCGTCAGCCGCGCGCTGCCCGATGTGCGCGACGGCTTGAAGCCGGTTCACCGCCGCATTCTGTATGCCGCGCAGGTCGGCGGATACACATCCAACAAGCCCTACCGGAAATCGGCGAAGATCGTCGGTGAAGTCATGGGTAGCTATCACCCGCATGGCGACAGCGCGATCTACGATGCCCTTGCCCGCATGGTGCAGCCATGGTCGCTGCGCCTGCCGCTGATCGATGGTCAGGGGAATTTCGGCAGCATGGACCCCGATCCACCTGCTGCCATGCGCTACACCGAAAGCCGACTGGCGAAGGCTGCAGATTCTCTGCTGACCGATCTGGACAAAGATACGGTTGATTTCGTCGACAATTATGATGGTTCTGAGCAAGAGCCATCGGTTCTGCCTGCCCGTTATCCCAACCTGCTCGTCAACGGTGCAGGCGGCATCGCGGTGGGCATGGCGACCAATATTCCGCCGCACAATCTGGGCGAAGTGATTGATGGCTGTTTCGCCTATATGGATGATCCGGGCATCACGTCCGAGCAATTGCATGAAATCATCCCGGGGCCTGATTTCCCCACCGCTCCGCTGATACTTGGCAAGGCAGGCGCCCGTTCAGCCTACACAACGGGCCGCGGTTCCGTGATGATGCGCAGCCGGCATGAAATTGAAGTTGGCCGCAACGACCGTGAAAGCATCGTGCTGACGGCCATTCCCTATCAGGTCGGCAAGGCCGGTCTGGTGGAGAAAATTGCTGAGGCCGCCAAGGAAAAGCGCATCGAGGGCATTTCCGACATTCGCGACGAATCTAGCCGCGCAGGTGTGCGTGTTGTGATCGACCTGAAACGTGATGCGACACCCGAAGTCGTTCTCAACCAGTTATGGCGACATACGCCCGCGCAATCGAGCTTCCCGGCCAATATGCTCGCCATTCGCGGCGGCCGGCCTGAAACGCTGGCGCTGCGGGACTTCATTCAGGCCTTCATCAATTTCCGTGAAGAGGTCATCACCCGGCGGACCAAGTTCGAACTGAACAAGGCCCGTGATCGCGCGCACATCTTGCTCGGCCTGGTCGTTGCCGTGTCCAATCTGGACGAAGTGGTGGTGATGATCCGCAGTTCATCCAACCCGGCCATCGCGCGGGCGAAACTGCTTGAGAAGAAATGGCCTATCGGTGACATCGCGCAATATATCGCGCTGGTCGAGGCAATTGAGCCAAGTGACACCGAAGAAGGCGGCACGTACCAGCTGTCCGAACGGCAAGTTCGCGCCATTCTGGAGCTTCGCCTGCACCGCCTCACAGCGCTTGGCCGCGACGAAATTGGCGGCGAGCTGCAAGAGCTGGCCGACAAGATCGAATATTACCTGTCTTTGCTGGCAGATCGGGTGAAGCTGTACGGCGTCATGCGTGAGGAATTGCAGGATGTGCGCGACCAGTTCGCTACCCCGCGCCTCTCCGAAATTGCGCCTGCCTGGGACGGTCTTGACGATGAAGACCTCATTGAGCGTGAGGAAATGGTCGTTACGGTCACCCATGGCGGTTACATCAAGCGCACGCCGCTGGAAGCTTTCCGTTCGCAGCGCCACGGCGGCAAGGGCCGTTCCGGCATGGCGACGAAGGATGAAGACGCAGTCGTCGAAATGTTCGTCACCAGCACGCACAATCCCGTCTTGTTCTTTACGAATACGGGCCGGGTATACCGCCTCAAAGTCTGGAAATTGCCTGAAGGTGGGCCGCAGACCAAAGGCCGACCGATGGTCAACCTGTTGCCGCTTGGCGAAGGTGAACGCGTTACCAACGTGCTTCCCTTGCCAGAGGATGAGGCCGATTGGGCCGCGCTCAATATCGTATTCGCGACAGAGCAAGGCATGGTTCGCCGCAATTCGATGGACGCCTTCACCAATGTGCCGACGGCGGGCAAATATGCGATGGGATTCGTCGAGGACAGTGGCGACCGCCTGATCGGTGTTCGCCTCCTGACTGAAGAACAGGAAATCTTCATCGCCTCCGATTCGGGCAAAGCGATCCGTTTTGCTGCCACAGACGCGCGTGAAACCAAAAGCC
>ENA-ORXU01001109-ORXU01001109.1-marine-metagenome-genome-assembly--contig:-NODE-1109-length-24351-cov-3.448628_pt1 | contig 24351 bp, 17 predicted proteins | sample MGYA00237869_ERZ511484 | MGnify/ENA metagenome assembly ERZ511484
TCATTGATCGCAGGCAGAATATGCGTTTTGCCTTCCAATGTGGTTATCGTGACCTGCAGCGGTTTGACGGTAAAGCTTTTCGCCTTGCCAAGCCGCGCCATCAATTCGCCGGGCCGCCATTCATTCATCAGAAATCCGACCGTGCCAAGATTCATACCATATACCGGGCAGACCTGCCCGCGCTCCAGCATCTGATGCAGAATTTGGAGCATATGACCATCGCCGCCCAGCGCGATAATCGTGTCTGCTTCTTCCAGAGGCACGAAATCATAATCGGCGCGCAGTTCAGCATCTGCCTTGCGCGCCTCTGGCGTCGATGAGGCAATGAGTGCCAACCTGTTGATGATTATTCTCCCTTTACATCCTCGCGAATAGCTTTGCGATTTTGGCAAGGCTATTGCAAGACTTTCAGGCTATATGATCAGAATGACTCAAGACGCCGATATCAGCGCCCCGCGCCTCTTGTCCGCCCGCGATGCCCGTGAATGGCTCGTGGGTTACAATCACTACCGTAACGGCCCCGTCGCGCTGATGCTGATCGGGATCCGCGATCTGAAGCAGATCAATGATCGTCATGGCCGTGATGCGGGCGATGAAGCGATTCGCCACACTGCCGAGCGCATCGACGCCTTCACACAGACAACCGATCTCGAAAGCGGTTGGCTCGCGCGGATGCAGGGGCGCGAGTTTTTGCTGGTCATCAAAGGACAGGTCGCGATAGCGAATTTAAGCCGCAATGCGGCGACATTGATCGAAGATCTTATCAGCGCCGACGACGGGAAGGTACCGATCAGCGCGCGTATCGGATTAGCGCGGTCAAAGGCAGGCGAAAGCGGTATTGAATTGCTCCACCGTGCCGAAGCCGCATTGGCTGGTGCCTATGCCCGCAAAGGCGAACGCATCGCGATTGCCAAAGCCGGCGCAAGCGGGGGACGGCGCGAAACACAGGCGCTTGATCTGGCGCTGCGCGAAGCGATATCTCAGCGCGCCATATCGGTAATGTTTCAACCGCAATTTGAAGTTGCAACGGGCCGTTTGATCGGCGGTGAAGCGCTGGCGCGTTGGCGGCACAAATCATTGGGGGAAATCGGGGCGGACCGGCTGTTCGCTTCGGCTGACCGCTGCGATCTGCGTGAGGAATTGTCGCAGCTGTTGCAGGCAGAGGCCATTCGCGCCGCCGCCAATTGGCCAGCGGCGCTCGATAATCTTAAACTGTCGGTAAATTTGGGGGCCGACGAGCTGGATGCCGCTTACGTAAAAGCGTTGCTCGCAGTGCTTGATGAAACCGGCCTTCCATTGACGCGGCTGACGCTTGAGTTAACCGAGGAAAGTCTGGTACGCGATTTGGACGTAGCGGCGAAACAGCTTCAGAAATTGCGCGACATGGGGATCAGCATCGCGCTTGATGATTTCGGGACAGGCTATTCCAGTCTGGCCTATCTGAAAACGCTGCCGCTTGATTTTCTGAAACTGGATAAGGGAATGACACCGGATATTACCGGGGACGGAAAGGAGCGTATTGTGCTGCGCGCGATTATCGCGATGGCGCAGGCGCTGGGCTTGCAAATCATTGCCGAGGGTGTGGAGACGCAAGCGGAGCTTGATATGCTGCGCGCCGAAGGCTGCGATTATGCGCAAGGGTTTCTGTTGTCCGTGCCGCTGTCACCGCAGGATTTTGAAGCGTTCGCGCTGCGCAGCAATTAACGGCAGCCGCGCCTTAATTTATCGCCAGTTTCGCCAGCCCGCGTGACAATTGCAGGCACCCATGCAGGCGCCCTTCTGCATTGCTCCACACGCGATTGATGACGAGTTTGCTATCCGGGCGCAGCTTTGCCGTATCACCCAGCTTTTCAACATAGGCCATTAACCCGGCGACATTGGGCGGAGTATCATTATGGAAACTCACCAGCGTACCGCGCGTGCCAACCTCCATTTTGGAGACTTTGGCAGTGACAGCGTTTTGCTTGATCTGGATCAGCTTGAGAAGATTTTCCGTTTCTTGCGGGATTTTGCCGAAACGGTCAGCAAGTTCGGCAGCAAACCCTTCCACGCTGTCCGCATCGTCCAGTTCATTCAGGCGGCGGTAAAGTGTCATGCGCACTGACAGATCGGGAACGTAATCTTCCGATATCATAATCGGCGCATCCACGGTGATCTGCGGCGAGAAGCTGTCCGACGGGGTGTCCATACCAGCGGCATCAGCTTTTACCGCCAGAATGGCTTCCTCCAGCATCGATTGGTATAATTCGAAACCGACCTCTTTGATATGCCCCGACTGTTCATCGCCAACCAGATTACCAGCGCCGCGAATATCAAGATCATGGCTAGCAATCTGAAATCCTGCGCCAAGGCTATCTAGATCGCCCAACACCTTGAGCCGTTTCTCCGCAGTCTCGGTAAGCGCCTTGTTTGCTGCGGTGGTAAGATAGGCGTAAGCCCGCGTTTTCGATCGTCCCACGCGTCCGCGCAGCTGATACAGCTGGGCCAGCCCAAACCGGTCGGCGCGGTGGATGATCAGCGTGTTCGCGCTTGGGATATCCAGCCCGCTTTCTACAATGGTGGTGGACAGCAGAACGTCATATTTCTTGTCATAAAATGCACTCATCCGCTCCTCAACCATCGTGGCCGCCATCTGGCCGTGCGCGGTCACAAATTTTACTTCCGGCACAACTTCGCGCAGATAATCTTCCAGTGCAGCAAGATCGCTGACACGCGGCACGACAACGAAGCTCTGCCCGCCGCGATAATGTTCGCGCAGCAGCGCCTCGCGCAACACGACAGGATCCCACGGCATCACATAGGTCCGCACGGCGAGCCGATCGACAGGCGGCGTCTGGATCACCGAAAGATCACGCAGTCCGGTCATTGCCATTTGCAATGTGCGCGGTATCGGCGTTGCAGTCAGCGTCAGCATATGCACATCGCTCTTCAACGCTTTCAGCCGCTCTTTATGCGTTACGCCAAAGCGTTGCTCCTCATCCACGATCACCAGGCCCAACCGCTTGAACTTCAACGATCTGGCCAATACCGCATGGGTGCCGATAACGATATCCATCGTGCCATCTTCCAGACCGGCACGGGTTTCAATTGCCTCTTTCTTCGGCACGAGCCGCGAGAGACGCCCTATCTTCACCGGCAAACCGTAAAAGCGTTCGGTGAAGTTGGTGTAATGCTGACGCGCCAGCAATGTCGTAGGCGCGACAATAGCCACCTGATAGCCGCAGATTGCCGCAACATAAGCCGCGCGCATGGCCACTTCGGTTTTTCCAAAGCCAACATCGCCGCACACCAGCCGGTCCATTGGCTTTCCCGAAGCCATGTCTGCCAGCACTTCTTCGATGACACGGTCCTGATCGTCGGTTTCTTCATAGGGGAAGCGATCGACAAAGCTGGCATATTCCTGCGGCTCGGGCGACATGGCCTCGCCCGGTTTTAACGCGCGGGTGGCAGCGGTGCGGATCAGCTCATGCGCGATAGCGCGGATGCGCTCTTTCAGCTTCGCTTTGCGCCGCTGCCAGGCTTCGCCACCAAGTCTGTCGAGAACCGCGCCTTCGTTACTTGCGCCGTAACGCGACAGAACGTCGATATTCTCCACCGGGACAAACAGCTTGTCACCGCCAGCATAGGTTAGCGCGACGCAATCATGCGGGCTGTTAACCACGGTGATGGATACCAGCCCTTCATACCGGCCAATGCCATGTTCGGTATGCACGATCAGATCGCCGGGCGACAATGCCTGTAACTCGGCCAGAAACGCATCGGCGCTTTTGCGCTTTCTGGTGCGGCGGCGAAGCCGATCACCCAGCATATCCTGTTCGCTGACGAGTGCAGTTTCGCCTGCGGTAAAGCCATGCGCGATTGGCAGCACGACCATCGCGGCATTTGCCTTGCCAGCGCCGACCGCGCCCTGCGCCTCCTGCCAGCTTTCCGATTCGATCAGGCGGGTAACCCCATGATCTTCAAGCAGGGTTTTCAGCCGCCCCCGCGCGCCATCGGTATAGTTCGCGAGAATAACACGTTTTTCGCCTGCCAACAGGTTCGATATATGCGCTGCAACGGATTCATATACATTGCTTTTCTGCGCACGTTCCGGCGCAAAATCACGCGCGGCTGTTACGCCGAAATCGATATTATGTTCGCTGCCGGGCCGGGCAAACGGCGTCACTTCATGCGCGGCACGCCCGCTTAGCAGCGCGGCCAGTTCTTCCTCGCCAAGATACAGCGCGCCGGGTGCCAAAGGGCGATAGCTGCCTGCCTCGCTCGTTTGTGCGCGTTCGCGGTTCGCGTGATAATCATGCATCGCTTCAAACCGGGAGGTTGCAGCAGCATCGACGCCGTCATCGCGCAAAATCACGGCATCATCGCCGACATGATCGAACAAGGTCGCCATTTTTTCTTCGAGCATCGGCAGCCAGTGATCCATTCCGGACAAACGGCGGCTTTCGGAAACGGCCTGATATAATGGGTCGCCAGTTGCCGTCGCGCCGAATTGTTCCACATAATTGCGGCGAAACCGCTTTATGCTGTCATCATCAAGCATCGCTTCGACTGCCGGCAGCAAATCGAACTGTTCAATCCGGTCCACACTGCGCTGCGTTCCGGGATCAAACAGCCGCATTGTTTCGATATCATCGCCGAAGAAATCGAGCCGTATGCCATGTTCGCTGCCCGCTGGAATTAAATCGACCAGACTGCCGCGAATCGCAAATTCGCCTGCTTCGGCGACGTTATCCACACGGAAATATCCATTCGCTTGCAGCATCTGCGCCAACCGGGCGAGTGATATGCTGGTGCCCACTTGCAACCGCGTGCCCGTTTGCCGAATGCGAAAGGGCGTCAGCAATCGCTGCGTAGCGGCGCCGATCGTAGTGAGCAGCAGCTGCTTTTGCTCCGCGTTGTGCTGCAACGCCTGCAAAGTCGCCATACGCTGCGAGGTGACAGGCAGCGAAGGCGATGCACGGTCATAGGGCAGGCAATCCCACGCCGGAAATTGCAGGATTTCAATCTCGGGCGCGAAGAAGGTTACGGCATCGGCAATATCGCGCATCGCAGCGTCATCACTGGTGATAAACATTGTGCGGGCCGGCGCTGCCCGTGCAATATCGGCGAGCAGCAACGGGGTGAAGCCCGCTGGCACGGACGACAGGGTCAGCGGCGTTCGCGCTGTAACAATGCGGTTGAGATCGGGCATGGGGGCCAGTTACTTTATGCCGGGCGGCAGCGAAATGAAATCCAGCCGCTTGAGCGTGTTGATCATATCGCCCTCAAACGCTGCTGGCACTTTGATGGTTCCCATAGCCCATCCCATTATATCGACATCTTGCTCTTCCATCAGCCGTTCGAACCAGGCGCAGTCATCTTCGGACCAGGACGTATGATAATTGTCAAAAAAACCGCCAACCATAGCATCGGCCTCACGCGTTCCGCGGTGATGGGCGCGGTATTGCAATTTGCGGAAATAGGCTTGGCGATCCATGAGCTTCCTTTGCGCTTGTGGGCGAGGTAAAGTTGCGGAATAAGGCGGATAGCTATGCGCCCCGATATACTCAATCCGTTATTTGCCGAGGTAACCACGCTATCGGGCATTGGGCCCAAAATGGCCAAGGCGCTGGAGCGTCTGAAAATCCGGCGAATCAAGGATCTGCTTTATCATTTTCCTTCCGGATGGACCTACCGCAAACAGGTGACGACGCTTGACGAAAGCGACGTCGGGGCAAATATAATCATCCGGATCGTTGTCGCGCAGCATCGCAACAGCGGGCGTCCGCGCGGACCGTTGAAGATTTACGCGGCCGACGGCGAGGGGAATTACGTCACGCTCACATTCTTCGGGCGCAATGCGGCTTGGGCGAAAGGGCAACTGCCCGAAGGAGAGGAGCGGATTGTCTCTGGCAAGCTCGATAAATATGGCGACGAGTTGCAGATTGTTCATCCCGATCACATCGAAAAGACAGACAGCAAAGCCCAGCCGCAGCTTGCCGAGCCGGTATATCCGCTTGCCGATGGTGTCACAAGCAAACGCATGGGGCAATTGGCGCAGAACGCGCTGGGCCGCCAACCGCAACTGGATGAATGGATAGAGCCATCACTGCTGAAGCAGAAAGAATGGGCCAGTTGGTCCGATGCGCTGGCCCATGTCCACCGTAGGGATGAGGCGGCCCACCGGGACAGGCTGGCCTACGATGAATTATTTTCCGGTCAACTTGCGATGCAGCTGGTGCGGCAGGAGATGGACCGCCGCAACGGTATCGCCGTGCGCGGTGATGACAGGCTGGTGTCCAATTTGTCTTTGCCATTTCAACTGACAGGGGCGCAAAGCCGCACACTAAACGAGATTGAGGGCGATTTGCAGCAAACCCGGCCGATGCTGCGGTTGTTGCAGGGCGATGTCGGCTCCGGCAAGACGGTAGTGGCGCTCATCGCTTTGCTGCGCGCTGTGGAGGCGGGAATGCAGGGCGCATTGCTGGCGCCGACCGAGATTTTAGCGCGGCAACATTACGAATCGCTGACGACCATGCTGCGCGGGCTTCCGGTCAATATTGCGATCCTTACCGGGCGGGATAAGGGCAAGCTGCGCGAATCAACGCTAATGGGACTGGCCGATGGCTCGATCAATATCCTGATCGGCACGCACGCGATCTTTCAAGACAGTGTGACTTACAAATCGCTGGCGCTGGTTATCATCGACGAACAGCACCGTTTTGGTGTGTCGCAGCGGCTGATGCTATCGCGCAAGGCCGTGGCCGTACCGCATTTGCTGGCAATGACAGCCACGCCTATTCCCCGGAGCCTCGCACTAGCCAATTACGGCGATATGGATACATCGCAGCTGGATGAACTGCCGCCCGGACGTACGCCTGTCGAAACGCTGGTGATGTCGCAGGAGAGGCTGGCCGAACTGGTCGAAGGGGTGGCACGGCATATCGAATCTGGAAAGCAAGCGTTCTGGGTATGCCCGCTGGTGGAGGAAAGCGAGAACAGCGATCTGGCTGCGGCAGAGGAACGCGCGCGTCAGCTTTCGCTGCGCTTTGGTGACAAGGTCGGCGTGGTGCATGGCCGGATGAAGGGCGCGGAGAAAGACGCGGTGATGGAATCCTTCGCGAGCGGAAGGCTACAACTTCTTGTGGCCACGACTGTGATCGAGGTGGGCGTGAATGTTCCCAATGCCTCGCTTATGATCGTGGAGGCAGCAGACCGGTTCGGGCTGGCGCAGCTTCACCAACTGCGCGGGCGCGTGGGGCGCGGCGCAGAGAAATCACGCTGCATGCTGGTGCGCAGCGCGCAGATCGGCGAAACGGCCAAGGCAAGACTGGCATTGATGCGCGAGACCAATGACGGGTTCCGGATCGCGGAGGAAGATTTGCGGCTGCGCGGGGCGGGGGAGATGCTGGGCAATCGGCAATCGGGCGAAAGCGCATTCAACATCGCCACCGACGAACAGATTGGCGCAATGATCCAAACCGCGACCGACGATGCAAAGCTGCTTATCGCGCGCGACGGCGGGCTGGAGGGTAAGCGCGGAAAAGCCGCCCGTGCTGCGCTGTATCTGTTTGAACGTGATGCAGGCGTCGCTGCCCTTAGAAGCGGGTAGGCGATCGCGCCATTATTTTGGCCGGCCCAAACGCGGGCTGACTTCATCGAGCAGCGCCAAAAAATCGGGCAAGCGGATAACGCGTTCAAACTGGAAACCGGCGCGTTGGTCGCGTTCCCAAATCAGATAGGCTTCGATCCGGCCAACAGTCGGCAAGCGCAGTTCGATCCGATCGCCGCGTTCAAAATGTTCGTTATTGTCAATCATGAAGCCCTGCGCAGACACGTTGACGATCCTGATCTTCGTATCACCATGCTGCTTGCTTTCGGCCATCGCCACGAAATCGGAACGGTGGCGCGCGGCCCGGCGCTGATCAATATCCATATCTGACCCTGGATGTGTCATATGCGCCTTCTTTCCTGTTCGCTGCAATGAATTTACATTTATGGCAGCCAAAAGAAAACAATATGTAAATTCCTATAAAATCGTTCGCGTCGGCCATCTAACTGAAATTCACCATCCCGTGCTTTTTCTTTCCGGCAGATAGCTTTACTGAACCATCATGCGCAGAAATAACAGCATTTTCATCTTCGATCTTTTCATCGTTAACGCGCGCGCCGCCGCCTGAAACAAGGCGCCGTGCCTCCTTTTTCGACTGCGCAAACCCCAAGCTGATCAAGGCATCGATTACCGATATTTGCGCAGTTGCCACATCGATTCCCGGTAATTGCGCGCCGCTGCTTCCTTCCGCGAACGTCTTGCGCGCGGTTTCGGCTGCGTTGCGCGCGGCATCGTCGCCGCGGCAAAGCGAGGTCGCTTCATTGGCCAGCACTTCTTTCGCAGCGTTTATTTCCGCGCCGCCAAGCGTTTCAAGCCGTTCGATCTCGTCCAAAGGCAAATCGGTAAACAGCCGCAGGAAACGGCCCACGTCACGATCATCAGTGTTGCGCCAGAATTGCCAATAGTCATACGCGGGCAGCATATCTTCGTTCAGCCACACCGCACCATTGGCCGTTTTCCCCATCTTCGCGCCGTCCGCTGTCGTAATCAACGGGGTCGTCAGGCCAAACACCGAACGCGCATCGATCCGGCGGGTCAATTCAATGCCGTTCACGATATTGCCCCACTGATCCGATCCGCCCATCTGCAAAAGACAGCCATAGCGCCGCGACAGTTCGAGGAAATCATACGCCTGCAATATCATATAGTTGAATTCGAGGAAGGTTAGCGGTTGTTCGCGGTCCAACCGCAATTTCACGCTATCGAACGCCAGCATCCGGTTGATCGTGAAATGCTGCCCCACTTCGCGCAGGAACGGCACATAATCCAGATGGTCGAGCCAATCGGCGTTGTTGATCATGACTGCATCGGTGGGTCCGTCGCCGAACGTAAGGAAGTTTTCAAAGCATTTACGAATGGAGGCGATATTGCTGTCTATGTCGCTGTCGGTCAGCATTTTGCGCGCTTCGTCTTTGCCCGATGGATCGCCGATCTTCGTCGTGCCGCCGCCCATAACCACGATGGGTTTATGGCCTGCCTGCTGCAAACGGCGCAGCATCATAATTTGCACCAGACTGCCAATATGCAACGAGGAGGCGGTAGCATCAAAGCCGATATATCCCGGCACGATCTGCTGCGTTGCCAGGCTATCTAATCCTTCCAAATCAGTTATCTGGTGGATATATCCGCGCGCATTGAGTATGCGCATGAGGTCTGATGCGTTAATGTTCATGGCGCGGCGATTAGCAGGGGGAAACGGTTTGGACAATATGCTGGCTTTGCACTGTCACGTCGCGCATCCGGCCAAACGGGTGAAAGGCGCCAGCGCGCATGCATCGGTTGATCACAAAGGCAACTTGCTGATGCGCTACGTGATTGAAAGCGCGGCCCACAATATCGAGGTGGGCGAGCGCACTCCGCCCAGAAGGCTCGATAATTTGTGGCAAACCACATGCCTTGAAGTTTTTGTGAAAACGAAAAGCGCGGCAGAGTATCTGGAATATAATCTCGCGCCGTCGGGTGACTGGGCGTGTTATGGTTTTGCCGGCTACCGCGCCGAAATGACGACGCCCGACAGCGATATTCCGCACATAGACAGCAAAGCTGACGGCGAGCAATATCTCGTCAATGCGGCCATCATGCTTCCCGCCAAATATCATCGCCAACCGCTCGACTTGGCGATTTGCGCCATCATCGAAGAAACGCAGGGTACCAAATCACTTTGGGCATTGCGCCACGGCGAAGGACCGGCAGATTTCCATGATCCCGATTGCTTTATGCATCAACTGGTGCCAGCGACAGAGGCATGAAGAATGGAATTGATCGTTTAATATCGGACCACAAACTGCGCAGCGCGCTTGCCGGAAAGCGCGTTGCCTTGGTGGCGCACCCTGCCTCGGTTACGCAGGATTTGACGCACAGCCTCGATGCGCTGGCTAGGCTGGACGATATCAACGTGACGGCTGCATTCGGGCCGCAGCATGGCCTGCGCGGTGATAAGCAGGACAATATGGTGGAGACCGTGGACTTCCGCGATCCTGTTCATGATATTCCGGTATTCAGCCTGTATGGCGAAGTTAGGCGGCCCACGCCTGATATGATGGACAGCTTCGACATTGTGTTGATCGATTTGCAGGATCTGGGCTGCCGCATTTATACCTTCATCACGACGCTGCTGTATATCCTTGAAGCAGCGGCGCAGCACGGGAAAACAGTGTGGGTTCTTGACCGCCCCAATCCCGCAGGTCGTCCGGTTGAGGGATTAACGCTGCGTACGGGTTATGAAAGTTTCGTCGGCGCCGGGCCGATCCCGATGCGGCACGGGCTGACGCTTGGGGAACTGGGCCAGTGGTTCATCGCGCATTTCGGTTTGGATACCGATTATCGCGTGATCGAAATGGAGGTCTATGCTCCCGACGCTGCGCCCGGCTTTGGCTGGCCGGAAGACCGCATCTGGATTAACCCCAGCCCGAACGCAGCGAATGTAAATATGGCCCGCGCCTATGCCGGTACCGTAATGCTCGAAGGCGCGACGATGAGCGAGGGCAGGGGGACAACCCGGCCATTGGAATTTCTGTATGGCGCGCCCGATATTGATGCGCTCGCGGTGTTGAAAGAAATAGAAGCGCTTGCCCCGGCCTGGTGTCATGGCGCCATCTTGCGTGAATGTTGGTTTGAACCCACTTTTCACAAACATTCAGGGCAGTTATGCCACGGTATTCATATCCATGCTGAAGGCCCTCAATACAATCATGCCCAGTTCAAACCATGGCGATTGCAGGCGTTGACATTCAAGGCAATCCGGCGGCTTTATCCTGATTACCAGATTTGGCGCGGCAACGATTTCGCCTATGAATATACCGAGGATGTTCTGGCGATCGACGTGATCAACGGTTCGCCGCTGCTGCGCGAATGGGTCGATGATAACGCAGCGCAGCCTGAAGATTTGGATCGGCTTGCCAAAATTGACGAAGCGGCATGGGAGGAGGAGCGCAGGCCCTTCCTGCTATATTAACCGCTAATTCTTGCGCACCAGTTCGCGCATCGCATCGTCCAATCCGTCTATCGTCAACGGATACATCCGATCATTCATGATTTCTCTCAGGATTTTCGTTGATTGCGAATAGCTCCACTGCTTTTCTGGCACAGGGTTCAGCCAGACAGAAGCAGGGTAGGTATTGGTGAGCCGCTGCATCCATGTGGCGCCGGCTTCTTCGTTGAAATGTTCAACCGATCCACCGGGATGCGAAATTTCATACGGGCTCATCGCGGCATCACCTACGAATATCAATTTGTAATCATGCGGAAATTTATGCAGCACATCCATCGTCGGTGTGCGTTCCGAAAAGCGCCTGCGATTGTCTTTCCATAGCCCTTCATACGGGCAATTGTGGAAGTAGAAAAATTCCAGATTTTTGAACTCGGCCGTCGCTGCACTGAACAATTCCTCGCACAGCTTCACGAACGGATCCATCGATCCACCTACGTCGAGCATCAGTAACACTTTGATCGCATTGCGCCGTTCGGGCCGCATCTGAATGTCGAGCCAGCCTTGCCGCGCTGTGCCGCGTATCGTGCCGTCAATATCCAGCTCCTCCGCTGCGCCTTCGCGGGCAAAGCGGCGCAGGCGGCGCATGGCAATTTTAATATTGCGCGTGCCCAGCTCTTTGGTGCTGTCAAGATTTGCAAATTCGCGTTTTTCCCAAACTTTTACCGCGCGCTTATGTTTCGATTCGCCGCCAATCCGCACGCCTTCGGGGTTATAGCCGCTGTTGCCATAGGGCGATGTTCCGCCCGTGCCGATCCATTTGTTGCCGCCCTGATGCCGCCCTTCCTGCTCCTCCAGACGTTTTTTCAACGTCTCCATCAGCTCATCCCAGCTGCCCATCTTTTCAATTTCGGCCATCTCTTCTTCAGACAGCATCTTTTCCGCCACGGCCTTCAGCCAGTCCATCGGGATTTCGGTTTCTTCGGTGCCGTAATTGGTGAAAACGCCTTTAAACACTTTGTTGAAAACCTGATCAAACCGGTCCAGCAGCGCCTCATCCTTCACCAAAGTGGCGCGAGCAAGATAGTAGAATTCCTCCGGTGACTGCGCAATAACATCGGCATCAAGCGCGGCCAGCAACGCCAGATGCTCCTTTGTTGACGCCTGTATTCCGGCAGACCGCAATTCTTCCAGGAAGGACATGAACATCGGGGTTTATCCGCCGCCGTTGCGGCGCGACATAAAGGCGAGCCGTTCAAACAGCATCACATCCTGCTCGTTTTTCAGCAGCGCGCCATGAAGCGGGGGAATTGCCTTGGTCGGATCCTTGTTCTGCAGAACCTCCAGCGGCATATCCTCATGCATTAGCAGCTTCAGCCAATCGAGCAGCTCCGATGTGCTTGGCTTCTTTTTAAGGCCCGGCACCTCGCGAACTTCATAGAAGATATCCATCGCCTTTTTCACCAGCACTTTTTGAATGTCGGGATAATGCACATCGATAATCTTCTGCATCGTGTCGCGGTCGGGGAATTTGATATAATGGAAGAAACAGCGGCGCAGGAACGCGTCGGGCAGTTCCTTCTCATTATTCGACGTGATGATCACGATCGGCCGTTCGACCGCCTTTACAGTCTCCTGCGTTTCATAAACGAAAAACTCCATCCGATCGAGTTCCTGCAGAAGATCGTTCGGAAATTCGATGTCCGCCTTGTCAATCTCATCTATCAACAGGATCGGCAATTCTTTTGACGTGAAAGCTTCCCATAGCTTTCCGCGTTTGATGTAATTCGTAATGTCATTAACACGCTCATCGCCAAGCTGGCTGTCGCGCAGACGGGCCACGGCGTCATATTCATACAAGCCCTGCTGTGCCTTTGTGGTGGATTTGATATTCCATTCGATCAGCGGCGCGCCCATCGCATCGGCAATTTCCTGAGCCAGCACGGTTTTGCCTGTGCCCGGCTCGCCCTTAACCAACAATGGGCGGCGCAGGGTGGCCGCAGCGTTTACCGCCACTTTCAGATCGTCGGTAGCTACATATTTGTCGGTGCCGTCAAAGCGCATATCTCGTCCTTAGCAGTTAACTGTTCAGTTAACGGCTTAGATTTCCGCGTGGGCAGATGCAACTGCGATTCTGTGAGTATCGGTGTCGGTAAAGGTCTGGCGCGGCGTTGCGCGCTGCTAAAGCTCGCGCATTTCGGCATGGCGCGCGGCAATGATCTTCCAAAGGCCGCGTTGCTGGGCCAGTAACTGCTGCGCGCCAAACAGCATGGCACGCTCCACCAATGGGCTTTTTCTCAAAGCTGCGACAACGGCCAAGCTGTCCGTGCTGGGGGGCAATGTGCATAGCCCCGGCTTGACATCGAGCAGCAACGCTACGCTGTCGAACAACGGACGCGTGGTCTGCCAATCGAGCGTGAAGGCAATAGCTGCGCCTGCCGCGCATCCGGCGCGGTCCGATGTTGCCAACAATTCAAAACTTTTCGCTTGAGAAGCGAGCAGGCCGGAAACTTTTTCCTGTCCGCTATGGCTGTTCATGGGCCCGGCACTGACCGTCAATTTACTGAGGTAGCTACGTTCCGCGGCAAAGGCATCAATCGTTTGAACCAGCCAGCCGCGCGCTTCATCCTCGATGATTTTTGTCGCTGCGTGATCGACAACTCCGGGATGCCTGCCATGCGAAACCGACATGAAATGGGCAATATCAGCAAGCAATGCCGCACGTGCCACTTGGCCGGGACGGCGCAGGGCAGTGGGTTCGCGGCATTCTTTCAAAAATTGGTCGAGCGGCGCTATAACCGGCAGGCTTCCTTGCGCCGCTAATATGTCAGCAAAGGAGCTGATGAAGGCACTGTCGCCTTGAGAGCGCGCTAGGTTATCCATTATGTCTCCCTGCCAGAAATAGTGATGCACAGCCTATCCAGCCGTGCCAATCTGTTACCTTTGCCACAAAAGGTTGAAGGAGAAGTTTACACGATTTCGCACCGCTATGATACGCTGGGTGGCGGAGATATTATTTTCGTCGGAGCTAAACCGAAAATTGCGAGGGTAACATCCATGACGGCAGCATACTTGCGAAGCTTTCCGCGCAAGGCTGAAACATTGCTGCCTGCATAGTTAGTGCCGGATTACTGATCCAGGAAGCTGCGCATCTTACGGCTGCGGCTCGGATGTTTCAGCTTTCTCAGGGCTTTAGCCTCGATTTGTCGGATACGTTCTCTGGTCACGCTAAACTGCTGACCCACTTCTTCGAGTGTGTGATCGGTATTCATACCGATGCCAAACCGCATCCGCAGAACGCGTTCTTCACGCGGGGTGAGGCTGGCAAGAACGCGCGTGACGGTTTCTTTCAAATTGGATTGGATCGCAGCATCAACGGGGATGATAGCGTTTTTATCTTCAATGAAATCGCCGAGATGCGAATCTTCTTCATCACCAATAGGCGTTTCGAGACTGATCGGTTCCTTGGCGATTTTCATCACCTTGCGCACTTTTTCAAGCGGCATGGACAGCCGCTCGGCCATCTCTTCGGGCGTAGGCTCACGGCCCTGCTCATGCAGGAATTGGCGGCTTGTGCGCACCAGCTTGTTAATCGTCTCGATCATATGCACCGGAATACGGATCGTCCGCGCCTGATCGGCGATTGACCGTGTTATAGCCTGCCGGATCCACCATGTTGCATAGGTCGAGAATTTATAGCCGCGACGATATTCAAACTTATCGACCGCCTTCATCAGGCCGATATTGCCTTCCTGAATAAGATCGAGGAATTGCAAACCGCGATTCGTATATTTCTTCGCGATCGAAATCACGAGCCTCAGATTGGCCTCGACCATTTCCTTCTTCGCGATCCGCGCCTCACGCTCGCCCTTTTGCACCATGTTAACGATACGGCGAAATTCGGACAGCGACATGCCGGTCGCTGCTGCGATGTCGGAAACTTCGGTATAAATGCGGTCAACTGCCGATGCTTCATTCTCGGCAAACTTGGCCCATTTTTTATCGAGCTTTGCGACATTTTCCAGCCAGTTATCGTCAAGCTCATGGTCGATATAGCGATCGAGGAAATCACGGCGCGGCACTTTATGACGCTCAGCAAGCCGCAGCATCTGGCCGCCCAGCGCGGTCAGGCGGCGGTTAAAGCTATACAGTTGATCGACCAGAAATTCGATCTTGTTCGCGTGGAATTTCACGCTCTCGACTTCGGTGGTCAGATCTTCACGCAGCTTGTGATAGCGATTTTCCGAAGCCTTCTTCAGCTCTTCGCCGTTGGCAAGCGCAGCCATACGGTCATTTTGAACCTTGGAAAATTTCTTGAACAATGACGTAATTTTCGCAAACCGTTCCAACGCATCAGGCGTCAACGCCTCTTCCATCTGTGCAAGGCTCAGCGTGTTGTCGTCTTCATCCTCTTCTACGGGACGGCGGCGTTCGGTTACATTGCCGTCTTCATCCTCAATCGTCTCCGGCTCGTCCTCGACTTCTTCTTCTTCGCGGATGGACGGCCCGGCGGCTTCCTCGGTTATCTCGCCGTTATCTTCGGCCTTTTCATTCTCCTCCTCCATTTTTTCAGGAGCAGGTTCCTTCGTCAGCATCGCGTCAAGATCGAGTATCTCACGCAGCTGCATTTCGCCTTCGTTCAGCGCGTTTGACCAATCGATGATAGCGTGGAACGTAATCGGGCTTTCGCACAGGCCCAGGATCATCGTATCGCGGCCAGCTTCAATCCGCTTGGCAATAGCAATCTCGCCTTCACGGCTCAGCAGTTCCACCGCCCCCATTTCGCGCAGATACATGCGCACCGGATCATCGGTTCGCTCACCGGTTTTCTTCGCGGTTTTCTGCTGAACGGCGCGCGGATCGCTTTCCGATATATTGTCGACACTCTCGACCTGCGATTCCTTCTCCGCCTCTTCTTGGGCCTCCTCGTCATTCTCGACGATATTCACACCCATTTCAGAAATAGACGACATGACATCTTCGATCTGTTCCGAAGACATCTGGTCCTGCGGCAAAGCCTTGTTCAGCTCATCATATGTGAGATAGCCGCGCTTTTTGGCTTTGGTCAGCAATCGTTTGATTGCCGCATTGTTCAGATCAATGACCGGCGCGTCATTTTCATTCTTATCATCAGATTTTGCGCGACTAGCCAATTTCAGTTACCCCAATTTTTATCTACACAATATCCGGCGATTGCAGCATCTCGCTCAGACGTTTGTCGTAATCTTCTTTTTCGCTCCGCAGCCTTTGCTGCTCGGCATAGGTTTCGTCAGTCAAATCCGCTTCCGCTGCCCGCGTGGCCAAAGCCAGACTTTCCAGCAAAGCGGGCCGTTGCCGCATTAGCTGGATCGCTTCTTTCAACTGGCCTGATTGCTCGGCAGGGCTGTCCTCGTTCTCATTGCTGTGCTGGCGATTGAAACCAAAGGCTTTCCCATCTCCATGTTGCAGCTCGCTTGCCCTATTATACAACTTCTCCCCCAATATGGTAGAAAGCCCCCCTTTATCAAGCCCCTCATTTTCGTATGAAGCAGATATAAGCGAATCGAGCAATGCCGCGTCTTCATTGTGGCGTGGCTGGATGTCCGCCAGCGCCTCGCGGTGTTCGGCTATCAGTTCGGGGCGGCGCAGCAGATTGGCCAATATCCCGCGCATAAGCAGGTCGCTGCCGTGACGGCTGTATGTGCGCGTTTCCTCTCCGGGCGGTTGATAGCTTGGCTTGCCCCAACTGGTTTTCGCGCGGCCTGCCTTGGGCGCATTGGATCGCGGCGAACGCGCAAACAGCGTATCGAGCCGGGCATTAAAATCATCACCATAATGGCGGCGAATTTCAGGATCTGCTATATTCTGTAGATGCAAGCGAAGCCGCGCTTTCAGCCCTGCGCGATCCTCCGGCGTATCAAGCGGTTCGGCGGCATGTTCCTGCAACCACAGCTTCTGCACCAGCGGTTCGCTGGCATCGAGCAGCATGCCCAAAGCTGCTGCGCCCGATGATGCAATTACATCGTCGGGATCCTGCCCCTCCGGCATGGTGACGAAGTTCAGGCTATGCCCGGGTTTCAACAGCGGCAGCGCACGTATCGCAGCGCGCATCGCGGCCTTCTGCCCCGCATTGTCTCCGTCAAAACACAGCAGCGGCTTTTCCGTCATACGCCACAGCATCTGTATCTGCTGTTCTGTCAGCGCAGTGCCCAAAGGCGCAACCGCATCGTGGAACCCCGCCTGCGCCAGCGCGATCACGTCCATATATCCTTCGCACACGATCACACGCCCGGTTTGCCGCGACGCTGGCGAACACAGATCATGATTGTAAAGCGTGCGCCCCTTGTCGAATAGCGGCGTATCGGGTGAATTGAGATATTTCGGCTCACCATCGCCCAATATCCGGCCGCCAAACGCGATCACCCGCCCGCGTGCATCGCGGATCGGGATCATCAATCGGCCGCGGAACCGATCATACGGGTCTTTGCCCTCCACTGAAATCAGCAGTCCGGCCTCAATCAGCATATCGTCACCAAATTTGGAAAGCGCGCGCTTCAATCCGCCGCGGCTGTCCGGTGCGAAGCCGAAACCGAATGTGCCGATAGTATCTGGCTTGATCCCGCGCCGTTCCAGATATGTCCGCGCCTGTGCCCCTTCGATACTGCCAAGCTGGTCAGTGAAATATTCCTGCGCCGCTGCCATCACATCATGCAGCCCGGCGCGTTGTTCGGCCTGCTTTGCTGCGCGCGGATCGGGGGCAGGGACATCCATGCCCGCCTCGGCGGCAAGTTCTTTCACGGCATCCATAAAGGAAAGCCCGCGCTGGTCCGTCATCCAGCGAATAGCATCGCCATGTGCCGAGCAGCCGAAACAGTGGTAGAAACCCTTTTCATCATTGATCGTGAAACTGGGCGTCTTTTCGTTATGGAACGGGCAGCAGGCCTTATATTCCCGGCCAGCCTTCTGCACGCGAACAGTGCGCCCGATCAACGCGGACAAGCTCGTCCGCGCCCGCAATTCATCCAGCCATTGCGGTGTCAGCGTCATGGCTATCCCAAAGCTGCTTTCACAGCTGCGCTGGCTTTGCCCATATCCATTTCGCCGCCATGGCGTTGTTTCAACAGGCCCATCACCTTGCCCATATCCTTCATGCCATCAGCGCCGGTTTCGGTTTTGATCGCCTCAATCGCGGCGGTCATATCGGCATCGCTCATCTGCGCGGGCAGATATTCCTCGATTACCGACAGCTCGGCTTTTTCTGCAGCGGCCAGCTCGTCGCGCCCGCCGTCTTCATACATAGCGATTGATTCGCGGCGTTGCTTTGCCATTTTCTGCAGCACATCGGTTACCAGCGCATCATCATCGCCCGCATCCTTTCCGCGCAGTTCAATGTCGCGGTCCTTGATCTTCGCAGAAATCATACGCAGCGCGGCCGTGCGGTCTTTATCGCCGCCCTTCATCGCGGAAATCTGCGCGGCTTTAATATCATCTCTCAGCATTCGTTGCTCCTGTCGTTGCCCTATCGCACGATCCGGCGTCAGCAATGCCACGCACCGCGATGTGATACAAGGCACGCGCAGCGGCAATCCGCAGCTTATCCACACGCAATTTGGCGGCAGGGTGCAATGCACCATTGACGCTGGGCCGCCCCCTCCCTAACAGCGGCGTCTTAGCGACATTGTTATAAATTTCGATTCACGGGAGATGCCAGCATGGCCACCACCGACATTACTGCTGCGCGCATGTTTGTTGTTTCGGATCGGTTAGTTTGACATGCCAAACCTAGATCCGAACGGAGCAACGGGCGTATTGGTGTTGGCCGACGGCAGCGTGGTGTGGGGCCGCGGCTTTGGCGCGCAGGGCACCGCGGTGGGCGAACTATGTTTTAATACGAGCATGACCGGATATCAGGAAGTGATGACTGATCCCAGCTATGCCGGGCAGATTGTCACTTTCACATTTCCGCATATCGGCAATGTCGGCACGAATGCACAAGATGTGGAGGCCGATAGCGCCCATGCGCTTGGCTGTGTGGTGCGCGAAGACGTAACAAACCCGTCCAATTTCCGCAATGAGCAGCATTTTGGCGAATGGATGCGCGGCGCGGGGCGCATCGGCCTGTCTGGCGTGGATACCCGTGCATTGACGCGCAAGATCAGGATGGCGGGCGCGCCCAACGTGGTAATCGCGCATGATGCGGCGGGCGTGTTCGATATGGATGCGTTGCTTGCCGATGCGCGCGCGTGGACCGGGCTGGAAGGTGCCGACCTTGCAAAAGACGTGACACGTAGCGGGCAGGGCGATTGGACTGGCGGCGCATGGACGCTGGGTGAAGGATATGCCGAGGGCGGCGAGGCCAAGCCCCATGTCGTAGCAGTAGATTATGGCGCGAAGCATAACATCTTCAGAAACCTTGTTAAGGCTGGCGCGAAAGTGACTGTTGTGCCAGCACAAACATCGCTCAAAGAAATTCTGGCGTTGGAGCCCGAAGGCGTGTTCCTTTCCAACGGTCCCGGCGATCCGGCGGCCACGGGCGCCTATGCTGTGCCGGTTATCCAGGGATTGCTCGATGCGGATGTGCCGATGTTCGGCATATGCCTCGGCCATCAGATGCTGGCGCTGGCGGCGGGCGCGAAGACCACAAAGATGCATCAGGGCCACCGCGGCGCAAATCACCCGGTGCAGCGGCTCACCGGCGATCAAACGGGCCTCGTTGAAATCACCAGCATGAACCACGGCTTCGCTGTCGACGGCGACACCCTGCCAGACGGCGTAACGCCCACGCATGTCAGCCTGTTCGACGGCAGCAATTGCGGCATAGAAATAGACGGCAAACGCGCCTTTGGCGTGCAATATCATCCTGAAGCAAGTCCGGGGCCAATGGATAGCTTCTATCTGTTCGAGAAGTTTGTGGGGATGTTGGGATGAGCGGCTCACGACAAATGGCTGCGAATGTCCGCATATTAAACGCCTGCTTTTCATACCGATCGGTGAGATAATGCCCAAAAGAACTGACATAGATTCCATCCTTATCATCGGCGCTGGCCCCATTATTATCGGGCAGGCGTGCGAGTTTGATTATTCGGGGACGCAGGCGGTTAAGGCTTTGCGGGCAGAGGGATATCGGATTGTTCTCGTCAATTCGAACCCGGCAACGATCATGACTGATCCTGACATGGTCGGCGAAAATGGTGCAACGTATGTTGAACCGATTACGCCTGAGATTGTCGAGAAGATCATCATCAAGGAAAAGGCCAAATTCCCGGATGAGAAGATGGTGCTGCTGCCCACGATGGGCGGCCAGACCGCGCTGAATACTGCGCTTTCGCTTGATAGCAATGGCGCGCTGGAACGCCATGATGTTGAGATGATCGGCGCGCGGGCAGAGGCGATTGACAAGGCGGAGGACCGGATCAAATTCCGCGATGCCATGGACGCCATCGGCCTTGAAAGCGCGCGCAGCGGCATCGCGCTCAGTATGGAGGAGGCGAGCGAGGTGCTGAAACGCACCGGGCTGCCCGCCATTATCCGGCCCAGCTTCACGATGGGCGGCACTGGCGGCGGCATTGCGTATAACAAGGAAGAATTTGTTAATATCGTATCCGGCGGGCTGGAAGCATCGCCGACCACCGAAGTGCTGATCGAGGAATCGCTGCTTGGGTGGAAAGAATATGAGATGGAGGTTGTCCGCGACAGGGCGGATAACTGCATCATCATCTGCTCGATCGAAAATGTCGATCCGATGGGCGTGCATACCGGCGACAGTATCACGGTCGCACCGGCGCTGACGCTGACGGACAAGGAATATCAGATCATGCGCAATGCCTCGCTCGCGGTATTGCGAGAGATTGGCGTGGAAACCGGCGGATCGAATGTGCAATTCGCTGTTAACCCCGCCGATGGCCGGCTGATCGTGATTGAGATGAACCCGCGCGTATCGCGTTCCTCTGCACTTGCATCAAAAGCGACCGGTTTCCCGATTGCCTCCGTCGCGGCGAAGCTGGCAGTGGGCTATACTTTGGATGAGATTGACAACGACATTACCGGCGCAACGCCTGCATCATTTGAACCGACGATTGATTATGTCGTCACCAAAATACCGCGCTTCGCCTTTGAAAAGTTCAAGGGCAGTGAGCCGTTGTTGCACACGGCAATGAAATCGGTTGGCGAGGTTATGGCGATTGGCCGCAATATTCATGAAAGCATGCAAAAGGCGCTGCGCGGATTGGAGACCGGGCTGACCGGGTTTGATTATGTCGAAGATCTGATTGGCGCATCGAAAGGCGAGCTGCAATCTGCGTTATCGCGCGCCACGCCGGACCGGCTATTGGTCGCGGCGCAGGCAATGCGCGAAGGCTTTACCATCGATGAAGTGCATGCCATCGCCAAATATGACCATTGGTTTCTGGAACGGATCGCCGAAATACTGGCAGCCGAAGACGAGGTGCGGCAGAATGGATTGCCGCAGGATGCGCAGGCGCTTCGCCAGCTGAAATCAATGGGCTTTTCGGATAAGCGGCTTGCGGCGCTGTCGCTGGAATCAGCGCGCGTTCCTGCTGGAATGGGAGCGGCGATCAAGCAGGGCCATGGCCTGATTGCAGATACAGTACGCGCGATGACCGGCGGCGTGACGCAGCATGAAGTGCGCGCGCTGCGCCACAAACTTGGCGTGCGGCCCGTGTATAAACGTATTGATACCTGCGCGGCAGAGTTTGAGGCGATCACGCCTTATATGTATTCCACCTATGAAGCGCCGATATTCGGCGAACCCGAATGCGAGGCGCAGCCATCCGATCGCGAAAAGATTGTCATTCTGGGCGGCGGGCCAAACCGCATCGGGCAGGGGATCGAGTTTGATTATTGCTGCGTCCATGCCTGCTTTGCGCTGGAGGATAAATATGAAACGATCATGGTCAACTGTAATCCGGAAACCGTATCAACCGATTACGATACGTCTGACCGGCTGTATTTTGAACCGCTGACTGCCGAGGACGTGCTTGAGATACTCCATGTCGAGCAACAGGCCGGAACTTTAAAAGGCGTCATCGTGCAATTTGGCGGGCAGACACCGCTGAACCTTGCCACGGCATTGGAGGCGGAGGGCATCCCGATTTTGGGCACGTCGCCTGACGCCATTGATCTGGCAGAGGATCGTGAGCGGTTTGCCGCGCTCGTCAACAAACTTGATCTGAAACAGCCGGAAAACGGCATTGCGCGCAGCCGGGAGGAGGCCATCGCGGTAGCAGAGCGTATCGGCTATCCGGTATTGATGCGGCCATCCTACGTGCTGGGCGGGCGGGCGATGGAAATCGTCGACACGCAGGCGCAGCTGGAAAATTATATCCAGACCGCTGTGATCGTGTCCGGCGACAGCCCCGTTTTGATCGACAGCTATCTGCGCGACGCAACCGAAGTCGATGTCGATGCTATCTGCGACGGAGACGATGTGGTGGTTGCCGGAATATTGCAACATATCGAAGAGGCAGGGGTACACAGCGGCGACAGCGCATGTTCGTTGCCGCCATACAGCCTGTCCGATGATGTCATCGCCGAAATCAAACGCCAGGCCGATGCCCTTGCGCGTGCATTGAAAGTGCGTGGATTGATGAATGTTCAGTTCGCCGTGAAAAATGGCGAGGTATATCTGATCGAGGTAAACCCCCGCGCAAGCCGCACAGTGCCGTTCGTTGCCAAAGCGATTGGCGCGCCGATTGCCAAGATAGCGGCGCGCGTTATGGCGGGCGAAAAGCTTTCTGATTTGCCGCAGATCAATCTTGATGTCGATCATATCGCCGTGAAAGAGGCGGTTTTCCCGTTCGCTCGCTTCCCCGGCGTTGATCCGGTTTTGTCGCCGGAAATGAAGTCCACCGGCGAAGTCATGGGCATAGATCGCGATTTCGCCACGGCCTTTGCCAAGTCGCAATTGGGCGCTGGCATAAAATTGCCAATGGCGGGCAAGCTGTTTGTATCGGTAAAGGAAACTGACAAGCCAGCTATTCTGCCTGCAATACAAAAGGCATTGCAGCTTGGCTTTACAGTGTGCGCGACCAGCGGGACTTCGACTTTCTTGCAAGCGGAGGGCCTGGACGTAGAAACGGTCAATAAAGTTGCAGAAGGCCGTCCGCATATCGTGGACCGGATCAGTGATGATGAAATCGCATTGGTTTTCAACACTACAGAGGGGTGGCAAAGCCTGAAGGACAGCGAATCCATTCGCCGCAGTGCGCTCGCCCATAAAGTGCCGATATTTACCACCGCTGCGGCCAGCGTCGCGGTTATGCAGGCAATAGAGGCCCTGGGGAAACAGCCGCTTGAAGTTTTCGCGCTACAGGACTATTACTGAACACGAGCAGTAACACTCCACTAAAATTGGAACTGCATTCCCCGAATGGCTTTCTGGCTTTCTCGGGCAAACAGGTTTTTTGTTGAAGAAGGAATACGGTCATGGCGACCCATGAAAAATACCCGATATTGGCGGACGGCTATCAAAAGTTGACCGATGAATTAAAAAGGCTGCGAGATGAACGCCCACGGATTGTGGACGCTATCGAAGAAGCGCGGGCGCATGGCGACCTTTCCGAAAATGCGGAATATCATGCGGCCAAGGAACGGCAGGGCCAGGTAGAAGCAACGGTATCCGATCTGGAAGACAAGGTCAGCCGCGCGCAGATCATTGATCCCAAGGAACTGTCGGGCGACAAGGTTGTTTTCGGTGCTACCGTGGTATTGCTCGATGAAGATGACAAGCCAGTGAAATATCAGCTTGTCGGTGAGCGGGAAGCTGATGCCAAAAAAGGCAAGATCAGTTACAATTCGCCGCTAGGGCGCGCGCTGATCGGCCGCGTTGTCGGTGACGAAGTTGAATTGACGGTGCCTGCTGGCGACAAATATTATCTGATTAAACAGATCGAATTTATCTGAAGGCGATGCTGCCATGCCGCAGGGCCAACTCGGGCTGACCACGAAAATCCTGATAGGCGTAAACGCGCTGTTGGCATTGCTGTTCTTCTCCGACCACATTTGGTCAGAGGCTATCACCGTGGCCGGATTATTTCCGGGCAGATTCACTGGCGGCGATGGAGGTTATATCGGGTTTCTCATGCCGGTATGGCTCACGCCGTTTACTGCGGCATTTCTGCATGGCGGCTGGGCGCATCTGATCATCAACATGCTAATGCTGTTATTAATGGGCCGTTTGGTAGAGCCCGTTTACGGCGCGGGTATATTTGCGGGTTTGTATGCCGCTGGAATCGCGGTGTCTGCAGCTTTTGAAATCGCGGCGGCACATTGGGGATGGTACGGGGCAAGCGATATTTTTGTACCTGCAGTCGGCGCAAGCGGCGCGTTGTCTGCC
>ENA-ORXU01001111-ORXU01001111.1-marine-metagenome-genome-assembly--contig:-NODE-1111-length-24335-cov-3.665018_pt1 | contig 24335 bp, 18 predicted proteins | sample MGYA00237869_ERZ511484 | MGnify/ENA metagenome assembly ERZ511484
CGACCCCGACGAGCGGGAGGGATTGATTCCCAACTACATCACGCTGCGCCGTGAACTCAATGAAGCCGAGGCAATCAATATTGCCGAGGCCGAGCGGTGGGCATTTGCGCGAAAACGCGATGTTCTGGATGAAGGCACGTTAAAGGCGCTTCACAGACAAATGTTTGGGAAAGTGTGGAAGTGGGCAGGGGATATCCGCCAAACCGAAAAAACCATCGGAATTGATCCGGTACGCATTGGCGTTGAGCTGAAAACCTTGCTTGATGATGTGCGCTACTGGATTGCGAACGAAACCTACCCAGCAGATGAAATCGCGGTGCGTTTTCATCATCGGCTAGTCGCAATCCATCCTTTCCCCAATGGGAACGGACGACATGCACGTCTTGCCGCCGACATTCTGATAAAGCAGCTTGGTGGTGATCGTTTCACTTGGGGCAGGAAAAACATGGTCGAGCCAAGTGCCACGCGAAAGGCATATGTTGCCGCGCTACAAAAGGCAGATGCTCACGACATATCTGATTTGCTCGAATTTGCGCGAAGCTGATTTATGGGTCTTTTTGGATACGTTTGTGGATATAGAAGATAGAGTCAACGTTGGTTTAATGGTGTAATATACTTCCGAAAATGTCCGGTGTTTTGTCTAAATGAAGGAATGCAAGGTGTGTTTTGTATTACAAAACTACCTTGGCAAAGGAGACGCTACGCTCTCCTGTTGCATACCTCTCGTTGTTGGCCTGGGACTAAGGCACGCAAAGATCTGAAATATCAGATGTTGGAGCCATCCCACACCAATTCGACCGTATCGCCGGTCAACCACTCGCAAGGAGACTTCGCTCACCCTGCACCCATCGATCCTTTCAGGAAGATCAGGGGGCTATCGCGCCACCCTTGAAACCCACTCGCATCTTGTGAATGCTGCACCATCATCAGGGGAGCGTTCCTGTCTCCCCTAAAACCCCAAGACCACTTCATGGAGAACAGAAGGGACTGCGTCTTGCCCCTCCTTCGAACCAACCCTGCGTTGCTATCGTTCAGGCCCGCTAGGTTCGGGTTTTGTTTTACCTTGCAGTTTCTCTAACCCCGAAATGTCGCGTGTTAGACTTCTCTGAATTTTCAGAGATTTCTTTAGCAACTCAGTGCTCTTTATTGCCAACTGTCGCTTTTCATCCATTTGTCGAAATATCAGAGTGTCCCGCTGTTGCTGATCACGCTTTGCAGCATCAAAGGCTTCCATCTCGTTCTGCCTTTTTACCTTGCTGTATGCTCCAGTTATGCGGTCAAAGAGACCTCGTAAGCCCTTATTGAAGCGTTCCTGACGCATCTGGGCTTCCTTGCGTGTCTGTTTTTCCTGTCTCGTGATCAGAACCTTGCGTTCTTTCGCGTGGCTATCGGTCATTTCCCACAGCAGTTTTTCATGCTGTTTGCTCAGTGAATTATGTTTGTCGGCCTGCGTTTGTTCAAGTTTCTCAAGTGCAGGCATTGCCATCCTGGCGATTTGAGCTTGGGCACCCGCGATTGAGGGTAAAGTCTCGTGATCGCCGAGCCTTGCCCGCACTTCCTTGGTCTTGACGCCAACCCATTTGGCAAGGGCATAGACTTCGCCATTTATGTCTGTTGCAATAAATCCCCGCCTATCACCTTGAGCAAGTATCAGTCCATGTTCCTGAAGGGAGCTTGCAAGAGATTTTAGGTTATCCGACTGTTTCCAACATGACTGGAATATTGCTTTCAGTTCACGAGGGTTTTCCCCGATGCGCTTTGCCTGTTGCCATTCGGCCAGCGTGAAATTTTTGGGATCGCGGAATAGGGGTTGGAGAAAGCCTTTCGGCATGTCCCAGCCATGTTCGAGATAGAGGTCTTTTGACAGCTCCATCAGTTTTCGTTTTGGAAATGACAATGTGATGGCTTTCATCGCCTCAGCATCGATACGGCTCCATACAACATGGCAATGGCGACGGTTTTCCTTTTCATGAAAAACCACGGCTTTAGGTTGTCCTTCCAGCCCAAGCTTTGCCTCGACGCGCGAAATCGTGTCGAGAAATACTTCCGTCGAAACGGATTCCTTGGAAGGCGGGTTGAGACTGAGAGAGTAGAGGAATTTCTGGCACTTTGTACCTCTGGATATTGCTTCGGCTTCCTTGAGCGCACCAGCAATGTCATTGCTCGCAAATCCAGATATTTCATGCAGGGTCACATGCTCATTTTCCGAACTCATCAAGTGACGAGCCAGATTCTGTCCGTTTCCTCTCTCATTGCCTACAAATATCATGGCTCAATATCCTGCAAACCCAGAGCCTTGATGAGCGTCAAGCGTATATAGGCGATATCATAAGCCGCCTTCAGGATCGCTGCTTCCGAATCTTCCTGAAGGCCAAGTGTCCCGCTATGAGCAGCTTTCGCTAGCTGATTTAGATTATTGGAAAGCTGGGAGCGACCCAGTGCGCCTAATACGCGCCCAAGCGCTTCTTCGTCTTTTACAGGCCGTTTGCCTTTTGTCCGATGAGGTGGAGCGATATCGCCGACGCATCGCGAACGGACATAGGCACTTAAAGTCAAATCGCCTGCCTTGCTCTCAAGTTCAGCGCGCTCTTCATCGGTAAACCGTACAGATAATGGCTTCGGGTATTCTTTTTGCGTCCTTGCAGGAGGGCGGTTTGCAGCCCTTGAAAAGGATTCTCTGACCGACTCCTTCATGGGGCCGGTCCGTCAATTCCTTTCAGGTCAGTATGTTTGAGATGGTCATTCCACTCTGATAGAGTGTCAAACAGCGCGTTCGAAGCTTCTCCTTCTAGGCGCACCATTATTTTCCAGTTTGGACGGTGCAGCGGAAATCTATTTCGCAGCGGCGGCGGCGATGGGGAAGCTTTTCGTTTTGCCCCGGCACTTGACTTCGAAGCCGCCTTCCCCGTTGCTATCAATCTGGTCCAGATCGGCAAAGCAAGTTTGGTTCGGAGCCGTTTGAAGTCGCAATTCCGTATCACCAAGAGCAGCGTTGATTTCGATGATGCCGTCAAAACCGGCAATATATTCGCTCCGCGACGGCATAGCGCGCACGATGGTGCCGGGCTGCGCCTGCACCCCATCTGCATCAAGCAAATGGATAAGCTGCGGTTCATATTCGCGCACGTCCAGATCGACACGCGTGCCGCCGCGCGGGGCCACGACGATCATTTCCTGCAGCTTTCTTGCCAGAATTTCAGGTGGCAGGTCTTCCGGATTGATGCTGATCTTTGTCGGCACATAGGGCACGATCCCGGTCAGCAGTAATTTGCTGGTAGCCCCGGTTGTACCTGCAGGCCGGTTTTCATGTTGAACCGGCAATCCTGCCACTGTGCCGGAACGCACCACCGCGAAACCGCCAGTAATCTGTTCGGCGGCGAACAATTCATCGTCGGCAAACAGCAGCGATCCACGCGCCGAAACACGGGCCGCCATGCGCCCTTGCGCCATTTCTGCCTGCGCGTCCACCCTGCCCCAACTGGCACGGTGGCTTAGCCCGGCTGCGATCCGATCAAAATTGCCGGCCGATGCCTGCACGTTAAATCCCCAATCGCCAGGAAGCCGGTCGGGACTATAGAATCCGGCCTGCATATTGGTCTGGCCGCTTTGCCGCACGGCGCTGGCCTGCACATGTGCGCCGCCGCCAAATTGCATCGACAGACCGAGCAACAGGCTGGTGGATTTTCGCCCGTCGTTGCGGTGCGACAGATCAGCGAAAAAATTCACCTTACCGCCGATGGTGTTTCGGTAGCTGGCCGTAAATACCCGGGCGAATTTGGGCCGGCCAAGATCGGTCATACGTTTCTGGGGCCGCTGTTCAATCGCGTTCAGGCTGAAATTCCCAAGACTGCGCAGATTGAGATTGGCCGAAGCGGTAATCGTTGATTGCGGCGGCGCATCGCCCTTTGCACTGGCCAGATCGTCATAGCCGTTTGCAACCTGCGCAGTTCCCAGCCGGAACGAGAAATCGCGCCCAAGCGTTTCGAAATCCACCACGACCGAATGACCGCTGCTGTTAGCCTGGCCGTCGATGCGGCTTCGGCTGGCACGCAATCCTGCTGATATCTGGCCAAACTTGCCCAGCGTCATGACGCCGGATATCCCGCCATTGATAAAGCCGGGCGCCGCTTCGCCCAACACTCCGCCGGTGAAGCTGCGCGAAAGGCCGCGCCGGTAAAAGCCGCTTGTCACCAATCCGCCGTAATCGTTGCTGCGCCTTCCAAATCCGCGCCGCAATTTGCCAAGATTGAACGCGCCCTGCGACAATCCGGGGGCGAGCAATTTGCGCGACGTATGAAACGAAATCGTGCGTATCTGTTCGCGGCCCAGAGCATCGCGCAGCACCACGCCGATCTCGTTACGCCCGACAGGCACGGGAATATTGCGGATGCTGAATTCGCCGCTTTCGACATCCCCGCTGGTAAGCCGTTTGTCATTCACCAGCAGATCAAGCCCCGAAGGCACCGCAACGTCACCGGTGAAATCCGGCAGCGGATATGTAATAAGATCGGGACGCAAACCAAAATCGGTGGCGATCTGAATACCGCCCATGCGCACCGCGCGGCTTTGCACCGGTGTAGCAGAGACGAAATCGCCAAATGTTGCGCGGTACAGATTTCCGGGATCGTTAAGCGTCAGTGCGGTGTTCAATCTGATTACGGGCTTTGCGCCCCGCTGCGCCGCGGTGTTGAACCGCATGTCCGATTGCAGGGTCAGGTTGCCGCGCGAAAGCTGCGCCGATACCAATCCGGCAAAATCGGCGCCTTGATCGCTGGCCAGCGCGCTGATATCATAATCCAGAATAACCGCGGTTAGCGGCGGGTTTACCATATTTGATGATCCGCTTTTTGAAGCCAGATCAAGCAGATTGGGCCCGTCTGATGTGCGCGGCATCGTAACCGTCAACCGGTTGGCCATGCTGTCGAAAGACCATTGCGCGCCATCGATATCATCTAGCGATACATAGCCGCTGCGCAGTGCAATCGGCAGCAATCCGGCATACGCGGCATCGCCGGCGTGAATGGAAAGTTTTGGCCCTGCTGTAACTATTTTTACAAGGCGCGATTTCTGTTCGCCATTGACGATTATCTCAGCATAAATCGTGTATTCGGCGACGTCATCATTGGCCGCGGGCGGCGTATTTTCACGGCCCGGATTGCCCAGCCCGCCTACGCCTGCATCGCGTGACGGTGGCAGCGCAAAGGGATCCTGCGCTGCAAATGCCTGATCGGAATAAAACAAACATAGTGCGGTTACCAAGCCCGAGGCTGTGTTACGTGCAATTCTGTGCCGGTGCCGCATCGAAATTTTTCTTGTCGATTACGCCCGTAATCCTGATGTCCGCCGCGTCACAGCGCGCACCGGCAGGCAGCGGCACCCGGATGGTCGATCCGCTCATTACATATAGCGGGCCTTTTGCTGGTACCTTCAATGCCCCGAATTGCGGCGACGTCAGCATCACCCGGCTCACCCGCGCGGTCGCGCCGCCGCTATTGCGAAGATGCAACGCGCCATTTGAAAGCGTATAAGCCAATTTCGCGGGCGCAACCTTGTCACTGTTCACGAATAACGGCAGCGTCATGCGCAGCATCGTTTTTGCCATTCCGGATGGCGCGACGCTGCGATCGGGCAGTTGATCAATCACGATACGATATTGCTGCTCAGCAGAGTTCGCCGCATGACGTTGCCCGACGATGTGAAAGGTTTGCGTATCACCCGAACCGATTTTGATGATCGACGGTGATATCGCGATGTCACGCGATGGCGCGTATACATCTTTGCCGCCGATTTGGGTCCATCTAAACAGCCGCACCTGCACCGCCATCGGACGGTTGGCCCCGTTACGCACGAGCATGCGGGTTGCGTGCTCATCAGATGCCAGCGACAGCCGCAGCGGCGTCACGTTAAATGACGCCGCAGAGCTTTTCGCATCGCCGGCCATATCGCCAGCCGCCGTCGGAACGCTAAACCCCAACAGCGCAGCAGACAGCGCAGTCTTTATATAGATTGATCCCGTCTGCTGCATACCGACCGCTTAAAAGTTTACGGTTACAGTAACAGTGTCGGTATACACGCCCGCGCTCGGGGACGATGTGCCCGATGCGATACGGCCATATGCTGTCAGTGTAGCAGTGCCCAAAACAGACGCCGTACCTGCGACAGTATCGGTGCCTTCCGTAACGCCCCAACGCTGTGCGCGTGCCGCGTCGGAATATACTTCGTATGGCAGGAATTCATCCCCGGCGGCATTTTTCATACGGCGCACGCTTCCGTCCGCATTCGCGCCATTATTCATAGATACGAAAAAATCCGCATTCGGCGTGCATTCCAGCGCCAGCGTCGCAGTGGTATCCACATTCGCAGAACCCACATCGGTCAAAGCGCCAAAGCTCATCGGCTGCGCAATAATCGTGCAATTGTCCAATACCGTTGCAGACACGATCATCGAACCATCTGATGTACCGGCCATTGCCGGTGCAGATGCCATCAGACCAACTGCGCCAAGCGCGCTTAAAATTTTTGTCATACTTTCCACAATTCGCTCCTTTTTTTAATAGGGGGCGACCCCCACTAAACAGGGCAGTAGATGGAAATGGTTGCGGAACTGTTAGTATTTTGACGGTTTATCAATGGGGTGTGTAAAATTTTGTAACGTAAACTGCGGCATTGCGCCGGGCTTACGACGCGTTGGTCATGCAGCATAGAATGGCACGCAAGCGCGATATTTTCCAACCGGAGTCTGAAAGAATCACCGGAACCCCGCCATTCTACCCTCAGTAGAACCATTGCGGCTTCGGATAAAAGGGCTGCCAAGCATGCGCCCGATGTCGCTGAATTAGGGCAGCGTTACCGTTTCGGTCCAATATTTCGTCAAAGTGTCAGCAATCTGACTCATTTCCTGGTTATTGTCCGGTTTCTTGACATATCCGCAGGCCTGCCCCTCATAACATTTACTGACATCGGAATGCTGATCGGAACTGGAAAACATGGTCACGGGTATGTGGCGAATTTTGTCATCATATTTCATCAGCGACAGCAATTCGATACCCGAAATACCAGGCATATTGATATCCACCAGACATGCCTTTGGAACGGGAGCCGCCGCAAAATCGCCAGATCGTTTGAGGAAATTAAGCGCGGACATTCCGTCTTCGCAAAAATGCAAAGTCACCCGGTTGCCTGCATCCTTGAACGCAGCCTTTATCAACTTCCGGTCTACAGGATCATCGTCAACTACTAGAATATCTGGTTTGCGCATGTCGCTGCTGGTGAACATAGCGCTTATGGAACATTTTTGACCAAATTAGTCAAGATGAACCGGCTTCCGTCCTCATACCCGGTATCGAGTTCAATACGGGCTTTATGCAGTTCGGCAATCCGCCGGCACGTGGCCAAACCCAACCCTAAACCGGAATATTCCTTGTCACCGTGCAACCGCCGGAACAGTTCAAAAATACGGTCGCCATAGTCGGGATTAATACCGATCCCGTTATCCGATATACGTACTTCGACCATTCCATGATCCTCAACCGCATCAATCTCGATAACCGAGTCGCTATCTTTCTTGCGGTATTTAATCGAATTGGCGATCAGGTTCTGAAACAGCTGGATCATAAGATCGCTGTCGCCCGTCACCGTCGGCAGGTCGCCAACGGTGATTTTGGCGCCGGTTTTTTCGATCTCGCCGGTCAACAACTGCGTGGCGGATGCCACCGCTTCGTTCAAATCGCAGCTGCCAAGTTCGGGCTGCGCCCGCCCGATCCGTGCGTAATCCAGCAGCCCTGTCACCATATGGGAAAGCGTTTTAGAACTCTTCCCGATAATGCCCGCATTCTCGGTCATCTCCTCACTGGTCATACCGGTTTGGTTTTTTTCAAGCATTTCGGCAAATTGCGAAATATGCCGAAGCGGCGTGCGCAGATCGTGCGCGACAGCAGACGTGAACTGCTCCAGCTCTCGGTTCGAGATAGCCAGCTGCTGGGATCTGTCGCGCAGATCATCGAGCATTTGCAACTTCTCGCTATTTTCGAAAATGCGAACGACAGCGCGGTTTTCGGTTTCAGAAATTTTTACGATCTCGGTAAAAACATCCGCTCTGGCGGTCTTGCTCGAACCGTCAAAAAACACGACATCATTTTCCAGATTTTTCACCCCGTCCAGAACCATTTCGAAATAATCCTGCCATCGCTTATCGCCCCATTCCGGCGTGATGCGGGACACCTTAACCTGATTTGGCAAGAAATTTTCCTGCTTGATGCCCAGCCTTGTCATCGCGGTCCGGTTCGCAAATTCGATCAGCCCGCTATTGATCTCGATAATCATAACAGCCTGATTTGATTGGCGGGTGGCGATGCAGAGCGTGCGATCCGTAGCATCCAGCTGCCGGCCATATTCGATCAGGTTCGACACATCCAAACCATCAACCACAAACCCGATGATTTCGTCACCATCCTGCAATACAGGTTTATATTCCACCGACAGCATCGACATTTCGCCATCGACAACAGCTTCCAGAGTGAATTTGGCATCTTCCCCGCGCCGCACGGTTTTGATTTTGTCGCGAACTTGTGAATATAAATGTTCAGGCAGAACATCTTCGACCAGCAGCCCGGCAATATCCAGTTCGCCGATCCCAAATTGGGTGCGGTAGGCGTTATTTACAAACTGATATCTGTTGTCGCTGTCGATAAACGCTTTGAACGATCTGGACACTGATAGCGTCGCATCCAATATGGCTTTTTGCCGCAGCGTTTCCTGTTCGCTGCGGAATATATCGTCGACGTCATAGGCCGCAAGCCGCCATTTGCCTTCATCCGATCTGGTACCAACGGCCCGGATAAACCGGTAATTTTCGCTTTCCGCATTCCACATGCGATAAATCAACTCGCCATGTCCGTTGGCCTTAATCTCCGCTTGCGTTTTCTTCAGCATGTCAAGATCGTCGGGATGGACGTTGGTGAAAGGAAGCTCGTATGGAAGCGTCATATCTTCGATGCCGACATATTCATCGAAACCCAGCTGGTTGGTGACAACTGACATCTCGAAGTTCAGCTCGAGATAATACGCCCTCGTCGTTTTGCGAATAGCCTCCAGCATAGTAAGCGCATCGCGGGCCTCTTTCTCGGCATTGCGAAGTTCACTGATGTCGATGAATGCAAGAACCGATTCAAAATTATTCTCGTCAGACACGGAGCGCACAAGCCAGTTCGAACCGTTTTCATGCACAACTTCGGTTTCATGGACATGATCATCCATCTTCGCTTCTTTGCGAAGTTTTTCTGGGTCAACCCCCACAAATGGCGAGCGAAAGTTCGACAGCGGCCTGCCGATATCATTGTCATGCAAGTTAAACAGCTCACCGGCCAGCCCGGTATAGCGCGTTATCTTTGCGTCTTTATCAAGGAACAACACACCGATATTCGTTGCGTTGAGCAGCAGATCAAAGTCGCTGGTGAGCCGCGTTAGATCGTCATTCTGGCGATGATATTCCGCGTTGACCGAATATAGTTCTTCATTGACCGAGCTAAGCTCTTCGTTGGTGGACTGCAATTCCTCATTGGCTGACATCAGCTCTTCATTGGACGCCTGCAATTCCTCGTTGGCGGTTTCGATTTCTTCAATCGTGGATTGCAGAGCCTCCCTGGTACGATCAAGATCCTCCTGCAGTTCGGTGATCTGGCTTTGGACCAATGCGTCGGAGCTGTAGGCGGGAACGATTTCCTGATCTGTCTTATCGCCACTGCCGTATTTGCTGCCGTCGATCACGATCAAAAGATGCGAAACCTGATCGTCTTCATTTCCCAACAAAGGACGCACAGTCAGGTCGACGATCTTTCCCGCCTCCGGGGTGGCATCTAACTCTATGCGGGAAAATGTCAGCGGCTTTTTATCTTTTACCGCACGTTCCAGCGCGGCAATAATCGGCGTCCGCAATGCGCGGTCTACCATCTCGGTAATGTCGAGATTGGCCAAACCTTCCTGCGTGCTTAAATATTGCGTCGCCTCGCCAAAGCTGTGCGTCAATTCGCGGTTCGAATCCACCAACAGGCTGGCCGGCGCATAATCTTTCAGTATGGCAGCATAGACGGGCTGCAACGCAATCTCGCGCGCTTTGGTGCTTTTGGTTTGCCGGCTGGTCTGTCCCGTTAAAATGGGATATAGTTCGCGCGTTCTGGCAAGCGCGCTTCGGCTGCCTTGATAACCCGTGCGGCGGAATATCCGGTTGCGCGCATCAATAAATTCAAACGCATCGCGCTGTCCGCCCACAGTCTCGCTTGCCCCCAGAAACAGGAACGCGCGTTCTTTCAGGCCAAAAGAGAAACCGCCGATGATCCGCTGCTGCGCTTCGATCGAAAAATAGATCAGGATATTGCGGCAGGTAATCAAATCGAGTTTGGTGAATGGCGGATCGGACAGCAGATCATGCGGTGCGAATACGATCATCTTTCTAAGATCGGTATTTACCGTCCAACGTCCGTCGGTTTCGTTTTTGCTGAAATATTTGGAACGCAGGTCTTCAGGAACATTGGAAATGCGCTCCTCGCTATACTCGCCCCTGCCTGCCTCTTCCAAATGCTTGCGGCTGATATCCGTCGCGAAAATCTGCACTTCGATTTTGAACGGCATATCCAGCAATGCTTCGCGGAACAGCATGGCAATCGAATAGGGTTCCTCTCCGGTGGCACAGCCGGGGCACCAGATGCGTATCGAACGATCCTCATCATATGCCTGTTTGATGATCTCGGGTATAATTTGCTGCTTGATTATCGAATAGGGTGCATCGTCCCGGAAGAAATCTGTGACACCGATCAGCAGAGCCTGGCTCAGCGCCTCGGCCTCTTTTGGGTCTTCGCCGATTTTCTGCGCATACTCCGACAGCGATTTGATCCGCAAATCCATCATCCGCCGCTGCACCCGGCGTTCAAAGGTTGAATGTTTATATTGCCGGGCGTCCAGATCAGATGCCCCGATGACCGAATCTATGATCTCTTTCATAGCGGCGTCATGATCGGAAAGTATGTTCGATTTTGTCGATATCGGCGGCAGCAAAAGACCTTCGATAACGATTTGGCCAATCTGTTCCGGTGCCTCGATCGCATTGACACAATCAGTGGCAATCGCGGCCACCGGCATGGAATCGAACTTTGCAGTTTCGGGTGCCTGCGCGCATGTGAACCCATCGGCTTCGCGAACAGCTACAATCCCCTTGGCCCCGTCGGAACCCGAACCTGACAGAACAATCGCAGCACCCTTGTTACCCCAATGTTTCGCGATCGATTTGAACAGGGTGTCGATCGACGTGGCGGCACCTGACGGATCGACATCGGGCCGGGTGGAAACGTCAAGCCGCAGCCCGTCAACCTCCACCGTTGTTTTGGGTTGGATGACATATACATTGTTGCCCTGCATCTCTTCGCCATTGCGCGCAGGATGCACCTTCATTCCGGTATGGCGTGCCAGCAGCTCATCCAGCATGCTTTTAAAATCCCGGGAAAGATGCATCACCACGATAAATGCGCAGTCGGAATCGAGCGGAAGATGATCAAAACAATTTTCCAGCGCCTCAAGCCCGCCAGCCGATGCACCCAGACCAACAACAAATTTCGGCTTTGAAGCCATATAACAATCCTCGCTTGGTTATTTGCCACGGGATTGCGCCCTGACAAAAATGATGTTGATGCTTACGACATGTTTGTGTCAACCGCGACCATCAACACAATGCGAACCTAGTAAACAATTGTAACACGAACCAAACAGAGATTGTATCCCTCCCAGTGATTTGACAGTCTGCCGTTATTCGCTACGGATTCCATGATCGGCGATCGAAGGGATTTCAGTCATGATAGGGCATTTGATAGACGATGACGAACTCGACGCTTTGAGTTTGAAAAAGATGGTCAATGCCGAGAGCAATCTGGCCATCACCAGCAGTAACTCGCTCAACGATATTGAAGAATGGATGCAGGCGGGCGACGTAGATTTCATATTGCTCGATATCAACAGGCCGGACGCCACTTCGATGGAAAAAGACCTGATCGAGGTGCGTCGCTATTCAAATGCGCCCGTTGTATTTATTACGGGCGACGATGCAGAAGGGTACCGTCAGCGCGCCACAGAGGCCGGTGCAGAAGGCGTTCTGGAAAAAAACGGCCTGTCGCTGGAATTGATACAGCAGGTTATTTTAAACATTGTCGCACGGTCGAATGCGAAACCCAACCTGCTGGAGAAAAATGCGAAACCCCTGCCCACCGTTATCGACAATGAAGGTCATGTTGCGGCGAATAAATTTAGTCTGGCGCTAAGCTATCTGGAAACCAGCCTGGCGAAGACCGAAGATATAAACCTGTCCGAAGAATCCGGACAGCGGCGTTTGGGGCCGATCAAGCGTGCTGCGAAATCTCTGAAATTATATACTGATCCCAACCGCGATCGCGGGCAAAGCTCACCGGCACCGAAGATTTTACGCGAATTGCAGAACGAAGCGTTTGCCCTCGCGGCCGAACGCGATGTGCGGATCGCGATCCAACTGAGCAAAAGCGGGCTGATGAAATTGCCGTCACCTGTTATCGCACAGGCGGGGTTGCAGCATTTGCTGGATGGCGTGATACAGGCTTCGCGCAAGGGCGATACAGTTTCGTTCGTTACTACGCCGTCGAGTAGCGGGGTTGATATTTCGATTTCATCAAATCAGAAAATCATATCCGATCTGGATCATATATTTACAAAACGCAGCCCGGTTTACCTTAAACAGTATCAGGCGATGCAGTCGCTTAATCTGGCTGCGCTCCTGCTTGATCTAAAACCTGAAGATTTCAAGCTATTATCCCAAGGGTCGGTTCAGCAGGTTCGCATAACTATCAAAGCGTAATCACGCGGCGCGATCAAAAACGATCTGGTTGCGACCGTTATTTTTGGCTTTGTATAATCCCTTATCCGCGCGCGCCGTGGCATTGGCGAGCGTCTCTTCCCGGTTTAGCATGACATGGCCGAAGCTGGCGGTCACGCGGCCATCCCCTTCCAGTTCGGGATGCCTGATCTGGCCCAGCGCAGCACATAGCTGTCTGGCAACAAATTGCGTAGCTTGCGTATCCATCGGTTCGGTAAAGACGACGAATTCTTCGCCGCCAACGCGCGCGACCTTGCCCATCCCTTGGCATATCTCTGCGGCCGTGCTGGCGATGCGGATAAGCACCTTGTCACCTGCTACATGGCCATAAGTATCATTGATCTGTTTGAAATGATCGATGTCAAACAGGATCAACGCGCGCGATTTCCCGTCACTATCCGGATGCCCATCGCGCACATCGAAAATCGCCGCAAGTCCGCGGCGGTTGAGCAATCCGGTCAATGGATCAAGCGTTGATTGATTTTGATGTTGCTGGATCTTGTCATAGGCGATCACGAAGGACACGCCCATCGCCAGCGTCAGCGCGCAAATGGCATTGGTGAGATGGAAGATCGATGCGTAGATCGATCCGGAGTAATTTTCCTCGGTAAGCGTGAAACCCAGAATCGCATAGACAAGCGCGACGCGCAGCAGAAAGGTTGCAGCAGTACCAACCAATGCGCCAATAAACACATTGTCGGCAAGGCTGCGACGCCCCCGGCACAAAACCATTATTCCGGGGATCAGGATCAGCGCCGATACGGCATTGACCAAAATCGATCGCATTGAAATATCAGCAGTATAATTGGTCGAAATCCAGAATAGCGGATATGCAATTGCCAGCAGCGATATAATGTATTTGACCGGGAAGGAGACCCTTGCACGTGCGCATACGGCCTGCAGAATGGTAATGCAGAACAACCAGAAAAACGTGGTGGTTGCCCAGATTACAGCGATGTGATCTATCATATCTCTGGTATTATCCAGAACATATCCGCCCAGCGCGCACGCATAGGCGATTGCGGACCATCCCGCGACCGAATGGCGCTTGTTGGCGAAATATACCGCCGCGAAGGCAAGCGAAAAGATCGCTAGAATCAGCCCCGTTTGTAATTGAAAGCCCAATCCTTGCGACATAACCAGATCGTAGGCAAAAATGGTCAACTTTCACTTAACGCGCAGGGCCTATTCGGTGTAAATAGATGTGAAATCGGCAATATTTCATGTTGCGAGGTTTAGCCTAGCTGGCGCGAGATTGTAGTAATCCCGAACCGTAGACTGCCGCAAAAGCGACGGCGGCGCCATACAGGCCCGGCTCAGCCATAGTGATCGATTTGACGGGAACATTTTCCATCAGCGATCTGTATCTGCCCTTTGCGACAAACCTGTGTGCAAATCCCGCCAGCGCCGCATGATGTGTGAGGCGCGCGCCTAGCCCGCCTGCCAGCACGAGCGAGCCCGGCCCATGTGCCAACGAGATATTCCCGGCAGCTGACCCAAGCATCATGCAAAAACGATCAAGTGCCGCAGCAGCAATATTATCGCTGCCGTTCAATGCCATAGTCCATAATTGCGTATCGTCACCGCGCGGCGGGGGCGCACCCTCGATCGCAGCCAACACGTCGCATATCGCGCGAAGCCCCGGGCCGGATACTGCCCGCTCAGTTGAAACCCGCCCATGCTGCGCGCGAAGATGCGCCAAAATGCGCTCTTCAACATCATCAAGCGGCGCGAAATCGATATGCCCGCCTTCGGTCGGCAGCACATGGAACTGGCCGTCCTTGCGCAATATAGCAGCAACGCCCAGCCCGGTTCCGGGGCCGACTACCGAGATGACACCATCACCACCGAGATCGCCCTGCGGCCCAGTGACATGCTGAAAATCCTCCGGTGCCGCAGCTGCCACTGCAAAGGCAACGGCTTCAAAATCATTCAACAGAATATGATCCGATATGCCAAGGTCGGTGGCTATTTGCGCTGGCTGAATGATCCACGGATTGTTGGTCAGTTTAATCACATCACCGCGGATTGGTGCAGCCACCGCGATGGCAGCTGCATCAGGCAGTGTGCGGCCCAATTCGGCGCCAAACATTTCCCATGCCGATTGCAGGCTGCTGTGATCTGCAGTTGCCAACTTTACTGGATTGCCAACCGAAATTAGCTTTCCGTCAGCTACAGTCGCGATTGCGAAGCGCGCATGGGTGCCGCCAATATCGGCTGTCACTATCTCGCGCATACTGTTCACGGCAATCCTTTATCCAGTGGCCCATGCAAGATAAACAGCCGCCACTGCGAACAAACCTGCAAGAATTACCGGAAATGCTTTGGCCTGTATCGTCTGCAGCGGTTGCCCGGACAGTTCGGCGGCGGGACGCTTCCCTGAAATCATCGGGCGAATGAGGCGATCTTTCAAAATGAAACGGTGGAACAATATCGCAGCGATATGCAATGCGACCAAACCCAGCACTATATTGAACGATAATTCGTGGATGTCTGCAAACCAGCGGCCCGTATCGAACGATACCAAAATTGCAAGTGGGCCGGATTCAAGACCGTCAACATCGACGGAAAACAACCCCGTTGTAATCTGGACAGTCAGCACGCCGAGCAACGCAATCACACTCAGCACACCCATCGGGTTATGGCCAAAGCTGTTGCCATGACGCCCATCGAACAATCCTGCGATATAACGCGGCAACAGGGGCAAACTTTTCAGCATGGGCCAGAACCGCGCGGTCCGGCTGCCAATGACGCCCCACGCCAATCTGAACAGCAACAATCCCATGAGGCATAGCCCGATGCGCCGGTGCCAATCCATCAGATTCTGCTCTGCCGTCCACCACATTATGGGGATCAGCAATACCAGCAGCCAGTGGAACAGCCGGACAGTCCAGTCCCATACGGCAACGCTCCGCCCGTCGCTGGCCATCAGCGTTTAATCGTCTTCGCGGTATTTATCGTGGCAGGCTTTGCAGGTTCCGCCTGCCGCTTTCATGGCCGCGCCGATGACGGCGACGTCGCCGCTTTCGGTTGCCGTCACCAGTTCAGCTACACTGGCTTTGAAATCGGCAGTTTTCTGATCGAAATCTGCTTTGTTTTCCCAGATCGCTGGCAGAGCGTCAGTGTCCACTCCGGTTTCCGGACCCGATCCTTCAGGGAACCAGCCATCGATGCCTTCAATCGCGGTGGAAACCGACGCGGCCGATGTTTGAATTATCGCCATATCGGGGCTGTCCGATTTCAGCTGATCGCCCATCGCCTTGAACGCATCGCCAACCTTTTCATATTGTTCGTGCCGGTGATGCGCGAGTTCTTTCACCGTCATTCCATTCGGCATCACGGCATTCACAGCCTCGCTATCGGCTTCTACAGCAGGCTCATCTGCTCCGCCGCACGCGCTGGCCAGCAGCAAAGCGGAAAATAAAGGGGCAGCGAAAGCAATTTTGCGAAATTTCATAAATGGGGCTCCTGATGTATAACCACAGATGCTAAAGCGCCGGCTGAAAATTACAAGGGGGTTGCGCTGTGGGCAGCGCGGAATTTATGCCGCCGCTAATAATCGAGCACGATGCGGTAGCGCACATCGCCATGTTCCAGATGGTCCATCGCATCGTTGATTTTGTCGAATGCGAAATGTTCGGTCACAGGCTTTATCTTGTGACGCACACAAAATTCGAGCATGTCGGCGATACGCTGCGGGCTGCCTACCAACGAAGATGATAGCGACAGCTGCGAAAACATGAGCGGCATCAGATGCAGCTCGGCCGGCGTAGGCTGGACGCCGAGAAAATGAAGCCTGCCCTTTGGTTTCAGCGTGGTAAGGATCAGGTTCCAGTCGAGCGGCACATCGACGGTGCTAAGGATAACATCAAAGCTGCCGGCCGCTGCAGCCAGCGCGTCGGGATCGCGCGAATTTACGACATCATATGCGCCAAATTCCTTAGCCTCCTCGGCTTTCGATGCGCTCGACGACAACGCAGTGACGTGGCATCCCCAGCCGCGCCCGATCTGCAAAGCCAAATGGCCCAGCCCGCCAATGCCCAGCACGGCGATACGGTCTGTAGGTTTGATACTGTATTCCGCGAAGGGATTGAACACGGTAATTCCGGCACAGAATAATGGCCCGGCGTCTTTGGGATCGAGCCCTTCCGGCAATTTGATGACGCTGACACCGGTGGCGCGCACGATATTGCCGAACGCACCGTTGCGGCCCACGCCAACCGTAGATTGGCCGTTGCGGCACAGATTGTGGTCGCCATTCAGGCAATGGTTGCACGTCATGCAATATAGCGATTGCCCGCCCAGCCCCACGCGATCACCTATTTTGACATGGCTGACTTCGGGGCCAGTGGCGATGACTTTCCCGATTGCTTCATGCCCCGGCACGAAAGGAAAGGCCGTCATGCCCCATTCGTTTTTCGCTAGGCTGAGATCGGTATGGCACAATCCGCAATGTTCCATTTCGATGTCGATATCGTTTGATCCCAGCTCACCCAATTCATATTCAAACGGGTCAAGCTTGCTGCCCGCTTCCATCGCGGCGTAGGCTTTTACTGTGGGCATTTCAGCTCTCCATCCATCATTCGAGTGTTTCGCGCAGATAGCGCATCCTGACCACAGTGTCAGCCTGTGTCAAAGGCCCAGTCCGCCCACGAGCAGGTATTTGATTTCGACATAATCCTCGATTCCATATTTGGACCCTTCCCGGCCCAGACCGCTTCGCTTAATTCCGCCAAATGGTGCGACCTCGGTTGAAATGATGCCTTCATTGATCCCGACGATGCCATATTCCAGCCGCTCCGCCACCCGCCAGCTGCGGCCCAGATTTTGTGTGTAGAAATATGCGGACAGGCCAAATTCGGTGTCGTTCGCCATCGTGACGGCTTCTTCCTCTGTCGCGAACTTGAACACGGGCGCCAGCGGGCCGAAAGTTTCCTCTGTGGCTAGGCGCATATCGGGGGTTGCGCCTGCGATCACTGTCGGTTTGAAATAAAGTTCACCGGCATCGCTCGCCGCTCCGCCCGTGATGATTTGCGCGCCTTTCGCTATCGCGTCGTCAAGATGTTCCTGCACTTTGGCCACAGCAGCTTTGTCGATCAACGGCCCGATATCCACGCCGTCAGCCATCCCGTCGCCAATCGCCAACGCAGCGGTTGCCGCCGCCAGCTTTTCAACAAAAGCGTCATAGATACCCTGCTGCGCCAAAAACCGGTTGGTGCATACACAGGTCTGCCCCGCATTACGGAATTTCGCAGCAATCGCGCCTGCAACCGCCGCATCCAGATCGGCATCGTCAAACACGATAAACGGCGCGTTGCCACCAAGTTCGAGCGACATTTTTTTGATGTGCTGCGCGCTTTGCGCCATCAGCACTCTGCCAACTTCGGTAGATCCAGTGAAGGATATCTTGCGCACTGTATCATTCGACGTCAGCTCGCCGCCGATGGTCGCTGCATCACCGGTGACACAGGACAGCACACCCGCCGGTATGCCAGCTTCCTCCGCCAATACGCACAGCGCAAGCGCGGACAATGGCGTATGTTCAGCAGGCTTCACCACGACAGCGCATCCAGCCGCCAGCGCGGGGCCGATTTTGCGCGTGATCATGGCGGCAGGAAAATTCCACGGGGTGATTGCGGCACATACGCCGATGGGCTGTTTTAGCACAATGATGCGCTTATCTGCGGCGTGGCTTGGAATAACGTCGCCGTATATCCGCTTGCCTTCCTCGGCGAACCATTCGATGAAATTGGCGGCATAGGCAATTTCTCCGCGGCTCTCGTTCAGCGGCTTGCCCTGTTCGGCCGTCATCAATATGGCCAGATCTTCCTGATGCGCCATCATCAGTGTAAACAATTTACGCAAGATCGCCGCGCGGTCTTTCCCGGTGCGCGCTGCCCAGGCTGCCTGCGCTGCTTTCGCGGCAGCAATTGCACGCCGGGTTTCATCAACGCCCATATCGGGCACAGTGGCAATATGGCCGCCATTGGCAGGATTAACGACTGCAAATGTAGCGCCTGAATCCGCGTCGTTCCATTGCCCGTCGATATAGCATTGCGTGCGCAGCAGATCGGATCGGGAAAGATTGGGCTTGGTCATTCAAGGTCCTTTATTTCGGCGATCGCTTTGTGTCGCAATACACATTCTGTCAGTTTCAGCGGTTACCTTTTCGGGCCGCATTTGCCATTATTCATTTTGCGCGAAGCGGCAATTGATAGCCTGACGCTGGCGCAGATAGCTGCGTTGGAACACCATCACGCCGACCGAAAAACCTTTGGCCGGTTTCAGCTTTCCGGCATGAAGCTGTAGAATGGATCATGTGGATGGCGGCTGCCGCGTGTTTTCAGTTGGCCGTATAGATCGCCTTCCAACGATTGCGTCGATACGCCATTGCGGTTCCAGTCCATGACATAGACCCTGTCCTGAATACGCCATTCGCCATCCCGCCGCGTCATATGATCAAGATAGCGCCCGCCTACCACCATCTCGATATCGCCATCGGTATCGCCATCGGTATCGCCATCGCCGCTGCCATTGCCTTCGGGCGCAGGAAGCTGGTGATAGGCGACGCAGTAGCTCTGCACCTTTGCCGTATCTCCGCGCAGATCAATCAGATGGCTTCCGATATTGTGCATCGTTGAATGCATGGCTTTAAGCGCAGGGATCAACATCTCGCAAAATTCCATTGCATTGCCCGTAAAGGTGCCATGATCGTCGGTGCCATCGGGCCAGTATGCCGATTTCAGCATTTCCAAATCGCAGCGATCCACCCCGTGTGAATAGCGCACGAGCACTTCATATATCGCTTGCCTGTCTGCCACATCCTGAATTGCCGCATCCATAATTACCGCTCCCTATCCCGGAATGACGCCAGCGATTACCGGCACGTTCCTGTCGGCCAGAATGCTGCTGCGTCCGTGTTCATACGCTTTCTATATGGGCTAACGTCCAATTTGGCATCGGGCAAATTTTTAGGCAAAGCCGGGCGATCATGCCGCGCAATGGCGCCGATTGTTATCGCGGTGGTCGGCGCGGATACGAAGCCGCGACGAAGCCAACGCACTCATCGCTGCGGCTCGTTACTCGGCTTTCGGCTTTGGCAATACGAAAGCCGAAATTGCATCAGCTCGGTTAAAGCTGGTCTTCGCGATATTGTTGATGTCGCTTAACGTCATGCCGCGATAGGTTTTTTCGCGCAGGCGGAAATTGGTCAGCCCATTGCCGCCCGTCTGCGCATCGCGCAGCACGTTGTTCCAATAAGCGTTATTTTCCAGCACGCTTTCCAAATCCTTGACGATCGGTTGCAGGGCGCGGTCGAACATATCTTTCGCAATGCCGCCCTTTGCCAATTCCCCGCCCACTTGCAACACGGCATCGCGCACGGTATCGGCCTGATCCGGTTCTACAGTGACATGCGCAAAAATATACCCGTAGCCCGCAAACAGATCGTTCGAAAATGCGCCTGCGCCCGGCGAATAGGTTGCCCCCATTTCCTCGCGCAACACTTCGGTCAGCCGGTTGCGGAATATGGCGCGCAGAACGCTCATCCGGTATTTGTCTGCCGGATCGCTGGCATCGGATGCGGGCCAATATACGCGCACGATAGCCTGATCATCATTGCCGCGGTGATAATATCTAAACGCTTCTTCGCGCCCCTTTGGAAAGCGCAGCATCCGGGCTGCGGGATAATCGCCTTTCGCATCGGGGCGTTTTTCCAGCGCGCCGAATGTGCGTGCCACCTGTTCGATCACCGTTGCCTTATCCACATCGCCAACGATTGTTATTTCGATAAGCCCGTTCGCCAGCTGCGGCGCGGCCCAGCTTCGCACATCGCCGATTGTGGGGGCGAGAAGACCTTCCAGACTATCATACCCGTAGCGGCCGTCACCTGACCGCACGAGGCGGGGCAATTCTTTGCGAACGATGCCGTTGGGGCTGGCATCATGCGTGGGATACCATGCGCGCAGCTGCCGCCGGTATCGCTCGTCCGCTTCATTCGTAAATGCCGGTGCGGTAACATGAGCGGTGAGCAAATTCATCTGATCTGCCAATGACGCGCGGTCCGTAACGCCCCATATTTCAAACGCATCACTATCCTGATTGATACGGACTTCGCTCGATACACGCTTGCCTGCAAATATCGTGGCCAGCGCGTCACGGCTGTGTCCCTCGACACCGCTATTGTCGATCAGATTAGACGCCAGCCGCCGCAGCGCGTCATCCTTCCCCGGCATCGACACAAAGCCATCACCCACTTGCACGCGCAGATAGATCGTGCCTTCATCGAAATCGGTGCGTTTGAAATTCAGCCGCACATTGTTCGCGAATTTTACCAGATGTGCGTCTGCTTCCTCAACATAGCGATCCTGAACGACTGCGCCCGGATCGCCAAATTCAGTGTAGCGAAAATCCTGCTTATCCGCATACACCGGCGCGGCCACCGTCTGCTGGCGTGCTGCACTGAACGCCTGTTTAATCTTGGCTTCAGCATCCGGTATGTCATTCTCGCTTTCCAGATAGATCGCAGGCGCATCATAATTCTGCCAATCGGCGCGCAGCTGTGCTTCGATGTCGGCCAGAGTGATTGCTCCAATAGCAGCTTCAAACGCGGCCAGATTATCAGACGGCGATGTCAGCACGCGGTCATCATCAAAATGCGCGATGATGCGTTCGGCATATTGTGTCGTCGGCACGCTATTCTGCCGTTCAATTGCGGTTTGAAGCGCGCGGCGGCGATTGGCAATCTGTTCGTCCAGCTCGCTTTGTGCAAAGCCATATTGCAGCGCCTGCCGCATATCGGCATCCGCAGCGGCAAGCGATTTCTCCCAGTTTTCAGGCGCAGTGCGGATACTTACCACCATGCCATCGACGATATCCTCCATCACATACCGGCTCGTGCCTGCGCTGAGATAGGGCGCCGTACCTTGCTCCACCTGCCGCCGCATACGCCGGTTGATCATGCCCGCGCCCAAACTGCGCAGCAGGCGCACCCGGCGTGTTTCGCGGCTGTCAATCTCGCCAGTATAGGGCCGCAGTGCCGCGATTGTCAGCGCGGTCGACAGGCCATCGTCGCGGTGAAATCCAACTTTGCCGGGGGTGATGGTCGCAGGCTTTCGCGTTATGGGCTTGCGGCGTGCATCATCGGCTTTCCAGTCGCCGAAATATTCTGTAATCTTCGCGATCGCTGCGCTGGTATCAACATCGCCCACGAAGGAGATGAAGGTGTTTTCCGGATGATAATAGCCGCGATAATATTTCACAAATTCGGCGCGCGGCATTGTCGCTATCGTCTCGTCAATTCCGATCGGCAATCGGTCCGCCAGCCCGCTGCCTTCGGTAAAGAACGCGATGCGGCTGACAAAGGCGCGAAAGCTCTTTGAATCGCGCGCACGTTTTTCCGATGCGATAACGCCGCGTTCGCGTTCGATAGCTTCGCCGCCCAGCGTCAGGTTGCTCGCGGTTTCCCGCATGAGAAAGAAAGCCTCATCAACGATCTCCTCATCCGTTTTGGGCAGATTGAGCTGGTATATTGTTTGTTCGAATCCGGTGCTGGCGTTGGTGTCTGCACCGAATGACAGCCCCAGCCGTTCGAGCCGCTTGATCATCTCCCCCTCGGGCACATTTTGCGATCCGTTAAAGGCCATATGTTCGAGGAAATGCGCAAGGCCCCGCTGCGCATCGGTTTCATTCAGCGAACCCGTGTCGATCCGCATGCGCAGTGCTGCCGTATCCTTCGGCGTGTCGTTACGCATCACGCCGTAGCGCAGGCCGTTATCAAGCTTTCCGTAAATGATCCGCGGATCGGCCTTCAGATCGCTTGTGTCCTGCGGGAAATCCGGCTGGCTATCGGCATGCTCCGGCTGCGGTTGGCTGATAGCTGGCGGGGCAAGCACGTTCGTATCGGGCAGAGCAAGCCCGCTGGTCACAGGCTTTTCATCTGCGGCAATTGCAGGTGCGCAAAACAGCAGCGATGCAAACGCAAGCGCCCTATAGCTGATGCCGGATAGCGGGATATTGCGCATGGGAGAGCCTTTGATCTAGTCGTTCGGATTGGGCGCGAAGGCGCAGATTTTGTTACCGTCGGGATCGCGCAAATACGCGCCATACATTTTGCCCGGTGAATTTTCGCGTACGCCGGGCGCACCGGCATCGCTGCCTCCATGGGAAAGGCCGGCTGCATGGAACGCATCGACAGCGGCTGCATCTTGCGCGCGAAAGCCGATTGTGCCGCCATTCGCGCTGCTCGCCGGATTGCCATCTGCGGGGCTGCCTACGCCGAATGCCGGGCCTTCGCCATCGGAGAAGAACGCACGGTCGCCCATATTTTGCCCGGCTATTCCAAGCGCGCCCAAACTCGCCTCGTAAAACGCATTGGCCTTGGCAAAATCATTTGTTCCTACCATCACATGGGTCAGCATATCTATCTCCTCGGTTGAAATTTTACGGGTGCGAAACGGGTATCAGAATATCACTACACTGCGGATGCTTTCGCCAGCATGCATGAGATCAAAGCCTTTGTTGATCTCTTCCAGTTTCAGCTGATGCGTAATCATCGGATCAATCTCGATTTTTTTATTCATATACCAATCGACAATTTTCGGCACATCACTTCGCCCGCGCGCGCCGCCGAACGCGGTGCCTTTCCATACGCGGCCGGTGACGAGCTGGAACGGGCGCGTTGCAATTTCTTTGCCAGCCTCCGCCACGCCGATGACGATGCTTTCGCCCCAGCCGCGGTGGCATGCCTCCAATGCCTGCCGCATCACATCGGTGTTGCCGGTGCAATCGAATGTATAGTCCGCTCCGCCATTGGTGAGCGCCACCAGATGCGCGACTATATCGCCGTCAACATCGGCAGGATTGACGAAATGTGTCATGCCAAATTTGCGGCCCCAGCTTTCACGTTCAGGGTTTATGTCCACCCCGATAATCTTATCCGCCCCCACCATCCGTGCGCCTTGCAGCACATTAAGCCCGATACCGCCTAGGCCGAAGACAATCACGTTACTGCCCGGCTCCACCTTTGCCGTATTGGTGACTGCGCCCACGCCGGTTGTCACGCCGCAACCGATATAGCAGCTGCTGTTAAACGGCGCATCGTTGCGGATTTTTGCGACGGCGATTTCGGGCAGGACAATGAAGTTTGAAAAGGTAGAGCAGCCCATATAATGGTAAATCGCCTCGCCTTTGTAGCGCATCCGGCTTGTCCCGTCAGGCATCACGCCCTGTCCCTGCGTCGTGCGGATCGCCGTGCAAAGATTGGTCTTGCCCGAAAGGCAGCTTTTACACTGGCGGCATTCGGGAGTGTAGAGCGGGATCACATGATCATCAGGCGCAACGGAGGTAACCCCCGCGCCCACTTCGCGCACAATGCCTGCGCCTTCATGGCCCAGCACGCTGGGAAATTTGCCCTCACTGTCCAGCCCATCCAGCGTGTAGGCATCGGTAT